>MIZB01000017.1_pt1 | contig 37101 bp, 32 predicted proteins | sample 888171 | NCBI WGS metagenome assembly MIZB01 (sample SAMN05440186, study PRJNA335308) | marine metagenome | isolation source: marine water
TGATCCGAATGTTTCTTATCAAGAAATGGCAGGTAAAGATTTGTGGAGTCAGTCTTCTACAGGTTCGATTTCCTTTGATGAAGTAACAGTAACAGATGACGCAATATTAGGTAAAGAGAATGAGGGATTCAAAGTAATGGCTAAGACATTGAACGGAGGCAGATTATTCATTGCTGGAATGTCTCTAGCTTCTCTTGCGTTTGGTCTTGATAAATGTAGAACATATTCTCAAGAAAGAGAGCAATTTGGAGTTCCAATCGGTAGTTTTCAAAGAGTTCAAGATGTTATTATTGATATGGATATTACCTTAGAACAAGGTTTGACATGGCTTATTGACTTAACAAATAGATATGATGACAATACATTGGATAGAGAATCTGCAGCTAAAGTTAAGATTGAATGTTCTCGTAAAGCATCAGATCACATGACAATGGCCATGGAAATATGCGGCGGAGTTTCTTCGTTAGACGAGTTTGGATTGACTAGGCATCACAGGGATTTGTTTGTTTGTCGTGTTGGTGAAGGCAGTAATTTTGCGCTGAAAGGTTTTGCCGCTCGTCCGCTGATGCCAGATATTACACTTCAATAAGGGCAAACGGTTATAGGGACTGCAATTATGTACCACAGTGGACTTTGAACAGCTAGTTTGCTACAGCCAAACAATTATTATTTTTATTCTGGTAATTGGTTATTTAATTAATTATCAAAAAAGCCAAAACCAGATTTATGTAAAGAAAGGAATAAAATGTTCAAAATGTGGAGAGCAGCTATTGGGAAGCGACCCAAATTATTGTTCAAGTTGTGGTCATATGAACTCTCATTCTAAAGGTTCTAATTTAGAAAAATAGTTAAAATTTTAAGTATGTAGTTATTTACTGCTAATTATGAAACGCAGAGTTATTAATTTGTCGAATGGTACACAGAGTAGATGTGGTATAGCCAATTGTAACGACTCAATTAAACGCTCTGTTTCTCGTAAAAAAGTTGATTTAGTCCCTGAATTAGAAGTTAGAGGAAATGGTAAAAAAATTGGATTATGTCAGTCTTGCTACAGAATTTTTAAAAAAGCCACCAAAAAGGATAGAACTCTGGAGTCTCTAGGAAGATGAATTCTTCTTACGCAATATTTGAGGCAGAATTTCGGACATCATTTAGAAGTGCTATTCAGTCGTTCAAGAAACGTTTTGCGTCAACCTTCTTTATATCATTTTTAGGTATTATTTTTTCATTTGCTTGCATCCGGTTGATGAATTTTGTAATTCAAAATCCTCAACTTTTTCCAGAGGGTTCGAATGAAGGATATGGTACAATTTTACTCGTATATTTTTCATTATTTACACTAAGATCAGCAGGAATAACTTATAGAAAAATTGTCAAATCTAAAATAATGGACATGTATCTAGTTCAACCAGTAGTTCCTAGATCGATAATGTTAGGTCAATTTTTTTCAGTGCTCATTCCAAATTTATTCATTACTTCAGGTATGCTCTTAATTTTCTTTACAGGTAATGTTGTCACTAAAACTAATATATACGTTGAAGTAGAGTTTTTAATTTTATTGTATTTATTTTCATTTTTATCTGCACTAAGTGGTTTTATGTTTTCATTAATCGGTTCTTTACATCCATTCTCTCGAAAGCTTAGTTTTTTGGTAGCTTTATTTCCAATACTTTTGGCTCTTCTTTTGGTATCAAATGCAGCACACCAAGATTCTACTGTAGCTATAATAATAGTTTTAGTTTGCACATTACTTTTACTTGTTTTCTTTTATTTTATGGATAATATCTTTGTTGAAGCCTTGGAATCCTACAAGATAAATTCTTCTTCCCATAAGAATCCAGTACGGTTACTTCAGTTTAATTGGTTGAGCCCAATTGTTGGACGCCGTGCGTCGGCAATTTGTTCTAAAGAAGTGACATCTTCAATCAGAGAAAGGGATGTTTTAAGTTCTGCATTTTCGACATTTTCAATTTCTTTATTGATGGTATTTTGGTGGTTTAAGGTGGGGATTCCAACTGAACCTGTCGGAGATTTACCTCCAAAATTATATTATCCAGGAATGCTTGCTATCAGTCTTTACCTTGGAGCATTATTGCAATGTACAATGCTAGGTTCAACTATACTTGGTGTTGAAGGCAAAAGATTATGGATTATGAAATCTAATCCTGTAGAGTCACTATTAATTATGAAGGGTAAGGCATTTGCGCTTTTGTTTATGGCTTTTCCAGGTCTTTTATCAATTTGGCTTCCTATTTGTTTTTTAGCTAAGTTTCCTTTTGAAGTAACTTTATTTTTTGGGCAATGCGTCTTAATTTTATTGTTTGTTAATACCGGATTAGGTATATGGGCAGGAAGCGCCTTTGCTAATTTTGATGAGAGTGATCGTGGCAATCCGGATATCTTAGTACAGTTTATGTTGATGGGGACGTCGGCATTTTTTTCTTCAATATTACTTATTTTACCAGCTTCAGTAATGCTTTACAATCATAATATTGGTCTTTTAGCTGGTGGAATATTTGTTCTTTTATCATTTGCAATAATGTTTGCAGGTATTAGGGCTAGTTCTTCTGCTTATCGTACAATCTACATTGATAGTTACGGCGTTTAAAATTTCTAGCAAATAGAATAATAATAGGTGTTCTATGTGTACATGTGGTATTGATAGCATCTAATGAGATGGAAGCTTATTTTGAAGATTTGGAGAAAAAAGCTGATTCTTGTTATACTCTAGTTGAAAAGGTTCGAAAAGCAGGTTTTGATCCTTCAGATTCACCGGAGATACCACGGGCTAAAGATTTAGCTGAAAGGGTAGAAGCACAAGTCGGTCCAGAAGGCATAGCACCTCGAATAAGAGAGGTAGCCGAAGAAAATGATAGAGAATCTACAGCTTTAATCATTGCTAAAGAGCTTGCTGGAAAATTGAAATCTGAGTTAGGATTAGAAAAAGCACTAGAGCAGGCAGTTAGAACATCGTTGTCTATACTTACTGAGGGTGTATTAGTTGCTCCCACGGAGGGAGTTGTAAAGGTAAGTACTCTTGAAAATAGTAACAAGACTAAATGCGCTTCAATATATTACGCAGGGCCCATCCGAGCTGCAGGTGGTACAGCTCAAGCATTATCAGTTTTGATTGCGGACGTTGTGAGGAGAGAATTAGATTTAGATCCGTATATTCCAACTCCAGCTGAAATTGAGAGGTACAAAGAGGAAATTCCTCTTTACAAAAGGGCAGTTAATCTGCAATACGTTCCAAGTCCAGAGGAAATACATACGATTGTCACATCATGTCCAATTTGTGTTACAGGTGAAAGAACTGATAAGCTAGAAGTAGCAGGAAATCGAGATCTTCCTCGAGTTGAGACGAATTCTTTGAGAGGTGGAGCATGTCTAGTTTTGGCAGAAGGTCTTTGTCTTAAAGCTGCTAAAGTTTTGAAACATGTTGATAAGTTGGGAATAAGCGGTTGGGATTTTCTAAGGACCTACACTGAGAAAAAACGAAAATCAGCTTCTGGCGATGTTAAAGAGCACAAATATTTGAAAGATGTCTTGGCAGGCCGGCCAATCTTTGCTTTTCCTGATAAGCCAGGTAGCTTTAGACTTAGGTACGGACGTTCAAGAACTGCTGGCTTAGCTTCAATGTCTTTACATCCCTCTACTATGTTAATTGTAGATTCCTTTGCTGCAATAGGTACTCAATTGAAACTTCAATTGCCTGGTAAAGCGACAGCTTCTACGCCTTGTGATTCAATAGAAGGCCCTTCAGTCATACTAAAAAACGGTACTTTTACCAGACTTGATGATTATAATTTAGCTCTGAAAGTTGTTAATCAAGTCAAAGAGATTGTTGATCTTGGTGAGCTATTGATTCCTGTAGGCGAATTTTTGGAAAATAATCACCCATTGCAGCCGTCTGGCTGGTGTGACGAATGGTGGGATTCATTAGTTACTTCAAAAGGAATTGCAAAATATAAGGGAGATTATTCTTTTTCTTCCCTATATAATTTCTGTAAAGAAAACGATTTGCCCTTGCATCCTAAGTATACTTACAACTGGGGAGATTTAGATCATAATGAAATCTTAGATCTTCGCAATCAGCTTGTGAGAAATGGTTCAGAGGTTGTTAAGAACCGTTTTTCAAAAATTTACAAAGAGATATTCGTTAAATTGGGTATGTTCTTTAGAATTGAGGACAATGTTATAGTATTAGATGAAGGATATGAACCCTTGATCACATTATTGGGAATTAAACAAACAGGTGGTAAGCTATCAGCAAGCGAGTTAGATAATTATTCGGATGATTCCTTAACCCTGTTATCAGATTTATCAAAGGTTTTGACAAAGTGCAAATCTCCAACACGAATCGGCGCCAGTATGGGTCGCCCTGAGAAGGCCAATGAGCGCAGACTTAAGCCACCTCCACACGTGTTATTTCCTCTAGGTGATTCTGGAGGAAATCAAAGATTGATAAATACCGCACTTAAAGAACGTCCTTTTCGAAGGGGATTTACACAAGGTAAACTAGGATCGATAGAAATGGTAACGCAATTAAGATATTGTAAGAATTGTAACAAAGAGACTATTTCGCTCAGATGTTGTAAATCTTTAACTATGGTTAAAGAAGACGCAAAGAAGAGAATAGTCGATGTGTCTGAAATAGTAACAAAAGCGATGAATAATACGAAAGTGGGTATATTGCCGAAAGTAAAAGGAATCAAAGAATTGAAATCAGGTCCTAAGATCCCGGAATCGTTAGAAAAGGGGATACTTCGTTCAAAATATGATTTAAGAGTTTACAAGGATGGAACACTTAGGTATGATATGATAGATTTACCAATTACACATTTTTATCCGAAAGAGATTGGATTATCGGTTGATAAAGCTCTGGAGCTAGGTTACAGTAAGGATATTGATGGTAAGAAATTGGAATCTGAAGACCAATTATTAGAATTAAAAGTCCAAGACTTAATCGTTTCAAAAAATGCAGGTCCTTGGTTAGTTAAGGTAGCAAACTTTGTCAATGACGAGTTAGTTAAACTTTACGACTCAGAGCCTTTCTACAACGTAACCGCTAATTCAGTCATGCATGAGCTAATTGGAAGTCTTCTTATCTGTTTGAGCCCTCACACTTCAGCAGGAGTACTAGGCCGGTTGATTGGTTTTACCTCAGCTAAAGCCCAATATGGGCATCCTTTCTTCCATGCAGCTAAGAGGAGAAATTGTGATGGAGATGAAGATTCCATCATGCTCTTACTTGATGGGCTTCTTAATTTTTCAGATAGTTTTGTACCGACAACCAGGGGCGGAACTATGGATATTCCCAGAGTTTTATCAACAAGAATTGATCCTATGGAGATAGATAGTGAAGCCCATAATGTTGAATTAAATTCAGAATATCCGTTAGAATTCTACGAGCATTCCGAAAAATCTTCTAATCCTACAGAAGTTCTAGAATATCTTGATATAGTTTCAAAGAGATTAGAGAGTCCTGAACAGTATGAAGGTTATTCTTTTAGTCATTCGTCTTCAAGTATTAATCTGGGTCCGAATGAATCCCGTTATGTCACTTTAGATTCAATGAAAAGTAAAGCAATAGCTTCATTGGAATTGGCCAAAAAAACTAGAGCTTCTGATGCAAGTTATGTTGCAGAACAAACAATTGAGAAGCACTTCATTCGTGATATTATAGGAAATTTGCGTTCATTTTCAACACAGGGTGTGAGATGCAAGAAGTGTAATACGAAGTATCGTAGGCCTCCTTTGAAGGATACTTGCCATTGTGGAGGTTTATTGCAATTAAATATTTCTCCAGCTTCTGTTGCTAAATATAGACAAATTGCAGGTGAGATTGCTGAGACGTATGGTTCGAGAAAATTTATTCGCCAAAGATTAGAGTTAGCTTTCAGTGCGATAGAAGAGACGTTGGAAAACGAACAAATTAAGCAAATGGATTTGGGAGCTTTCCTTTGATAAATGTAATAGATAACATAAATTCGACGAATACTTGGCTGACTGAATTTAATTTAGACTTTTTTGATTCAATTATATCTTTAAAACAATCCGAAGGGCGTGGTAGGCAAGGAAGGTTTTGGGAATCATATAAAGGTGGTTTTTACTATTCTGTAGTTTTGCCTAAAAAGAATTTATTGCCGATTATTCTCGGTATTTCTGTAGCTGAAATTCTTTATGAAAATAAGATAATTGCTAAGGTCAAATGGCCGAACGATATATTAGTTGAAGGGAAGAAATTAGGTGGTGTGCTTTGCCAAGTTCAAGGTGAAAAAGTAATTGCAGGATTGGGAATTAACATGACTAATAGCTCTAGTTTAGAGAAATCTATTAGCCTATCAGACTTAGGTTTTAGTATTGATAAATTAGATTTTATTAACAAATTTAATGAAAAAATTAAGATTACAATGGAACATAGTGATGAGCATATAATCCAACAGTTTCTAATGTATGACTGCTTAATCGGCAAGTATGTTTCCTGGAAAGATGGTAATGGTCAGGTAGTTAAAATTTCAGAAGATGGTCGACTCATCGTCAGGGATGCCTTGGATGATTTAATTTTTTTGACGGAGGAGATTCATCTACAATGATTGATTGGAATTCAGAATCATATCATCCCGTAGTTAATCTACCTGAGAAGTATAAAGTTTTAGATTTAACTAAAGGTTCGTGGGATTCAGGTAAAAGTGAATACTCAATTGGCAGATATAATGAATTTAGGCCTAATGTTTATACTACGGAGTTGTTTGCTGGAGTTCGTAATTTACACGTTGGAATAGATATAGGAGGACCTGTTGGAACTCCTTGTATGGCTTTTATGAATGGAAAAATACATAATTTTGGATACAACCCCAAAGCTGGAGATTATGGTAACGTAGTAATCACAGAGCATGAAATTTCAGGTTCAAAGATTTGGGCTCTTTACGGACATTTAGATTCTAAGTCAGTAATTGGCAAATCAAAGGGCCAATCAGTCATTAAAGGTCAAACAATAGGACATTTTGGAAATGAAAGTGAAAACGGTGGTTGGGAGCCTCATTTACACTTTCAATTATCTACAGTAGAGCCTGAAACACATGATTTACCAGGTGTAGTTTCCATTGAAGATAGTGCTATTGCTCTCAAATTATATCCAGATCCTAGATTTGTCCTTGGCCCGATTTACTGAGTTAATAACTTTTTAATTGGGTTTGTTTTATACATTATTATGCGAAGTACAATTTTCCTTATGTTATCAATGATTTTGGTTTCATCAGGCTGTCTTGACAGCCTTAAAGATGAATTAATATCATGTGAAAATAGCGTTGGGGAATGTAGATATGAAATTCTTCAGGATGGCAAATACTCTAAATTACACATCGAAATTGACTACGTTTCGGGTTATGAGCCAAGTTCTGAAGCTATTGACCTTCTTAGGCAGAGAATCAATGAAGTCACTGATAAAAATTCTGTAACCATAAGTCAAGACAGTTTTGGAAGTACAGATAATAGTTATTCACTTCAAGAAATATTGGATATTGAATCTTCTCAACGTACAAAATTTAAGGATGGCGACGAATTTGTAATTCATATCTTGTATCTTAATGGTGAGTTTGAGGACAATGAGAATACCTTAGGTTTAGCTTACAAAGGTTCTTCATTTGCTATGTTCCAAGAGAAAATTGAAGACGCAGCCTTCTTATTTATATCGGCTCAAGACATAGAAAAAGCGGTTTTAGTGCATGAATATGGCCATCTTTTGGGATTAGTCAATATGGGATATACATCCCCTCACGATCATGAAGACCCTGAACATCCACACCATTCCAACAATGAAGAGTCTGTTATGTACTGGGCAGTTGAAAGTCAGGACTTCTACAATCAATTGGACGGAGAGCCTCCAAATAATTTTGATTCTTATGATTTAGATGATTTAAATCTGATGAGACAAGGTAAGTTGTAGTGTATAAACCAAAATATATCCACTTAACAATTATCTATATTTTGATTATTAGTTTACTTAGTCACACGCCTAATGACAATCTTCCACAATCAGATATTGGATTTTCAAATATGGATAAAATATTTCATTTTGTAGAGTTTTTTATTTTAGGCTTACTTATTAAATTTTCTTTATATGAAAGAGAAATTTCCAGTCAAAAAGTAATTGTTTTTACGACCATTATATTTGGTTTTTCACTTGCTTGTATTGATGAATTACATCAGAGTTTCATTAGGGGACGTGTCTGTTCAGTGGAAGATTTGTTGTTTGATTTTTTGGGAATATCTGTGAGTTTTTTTAGCTATAAAAACTTTTTTTAATCTTTCTAATTTTTCTTTTTACCTTTACTACTCTTCTAGTTTTAGGTTTAGTATCGAAGGAAATCCATCCTGTACCTTTTTGCGTGCAACTTGGTTCGTCAGTGTAATCTGCTGCCATGATATCTCGCGGCCTGCGAATTCGTTATTTAAAACTAGTGTACGTTTTATGTCAGGTGATGGGAGTAAGCCCCTTTCTGTTAACCTAAAAGGTTGGCGACATTTAGCTTCGCATCCTACCTACCGCTCCCGAGCAGGTCTAAGCGGTTACTTGGAATTGCTCCGGCAGGGGTACTCGTTTCATCAAATCCTCCACTGACGTCACGTCCTTGACGATCATTCCTATAGTGGGGCTGTGTCGTTTCTGTTGCATTGCCAATCCTCTCGGATTCCTTACGGCTGCCTTGCTCATGGAGAGGGGACTTTCCTCAGCCTAAGACCGTCGGTCGCCCTCCATCTCCTGACAATCATTTAATGATGCTCAGAATATATAGTTCACTGTTACGGTAAACCCTTATTTACTGGATATAATCGCAATTAATGCCAAATGATGAAGAGGCTTCTACAAATCTAAACGAAAATGAATCAGATTACAAAAAAGCTCACGATAAATGGGTCAAAGACGTATTAGAACCTGCTTTAGCTAAGCATCCCGAAAGAAATAAAAATTTTATGACTACTTCTAGTCAAAAAGTAGATAGATTATACACACCATTAGATAATTTGGGTATTGATTTTGAAAAAGACATTTCTTTTCCTGGTCAATTTCCATACACACGAGGTATTCACTCAACAATGTACCGCGGTCGTTTATGGACCATGCGAATGTTTGCAGGATTTGGATCTGCTGAAGAGACAAACGAGAGATTCAAGTACCTACTAGAGCAAGGTAACGCAGGTTTGAGTACGGCTTTTGATTTACCTACTCTTTATGGATATGATAGTGATTCTCCTATGGCTGCAGGAGAATTTGGTGAGTGTGGTGTAGGAGTTAGTAGCATTGAAGACATGTCTATTTTGTTCAAGGATATTCCGCTTGACAAGGTTACTACCTCAATGACGATTAATTCGCCAGCAGCGATGACATGGGCTATGTACATTGCTAATGCCGAAAATAGAGGTATTCCTAAGTCTAATCTTGGAGGAACAATTCAAAATGACATTCTCAAGGAATATATCGCACAGAAGGAATATATTTTTCCACCTAATCCCTCTATGAGATTAGTTACAGATACTGTTGAATATGGAACTAAAAACATGCCTAAGTGGAATACCATATCAATTTCTGGATATCACATTAGAGAAGCAGGTTCGACTGCAGTTCAAGAGCTTGCTTTTACTTTAGCAGATGGTTATGCTTATGCTGATTGGGCAATTGAAAGGGGCTTGAACATCGACGATTTTGCACCTAGATTTAGTTTTTTTTTCAATGCTCATAATGACTTTTTTGAAGAAATAGCAAAATATAGGGCAGCTAGAAGGATTTGGGCTCGGGATATGAAATACAAATACGGAGCTAAAGATCCGCGAAGTCTAACACTCAGATTTCATACACAAACTGCAGGCTGTAGTTTGACTGCACAGCAGCCTGAAATTAACATAGTTCGTGTAGCCATTCAAGCAATGGCTGGAGTATTGGGAGGTACTCAATCATTACATACCGATTCAATGGATGAAGCTCTTGCTTTACCCTCAGAAAAAGCAGTTCAAATAGCCTTAAGAACTCAGCAAATTATAGCACATGAGTCCGGTGTTGCTAATGTAGCAGATCCTTTAGGAGGAAGTTACTACTTAGAATGGTTAACAGATGATATGGAGAGGCAGGCTAGAGAATACTTTGACCGAATAGATTCTCTAGGTGGCGTAGTTTCAGCAATAGAGAAAGGCTTTTTCCAAAAGGAAATAGCAGCAGCAGCATACAAATATCAACAAGAAATAGATAATGATGAAAGAGTAGTTGTTGGAGTTAATGATTTTACCTCAGACGAGCCCGTAGAGATACCAATTTTGGAAATGGATCCTGAGGGTTTCGAACGTCAATGTAAAAGGTTGAAAGCTCTTCGTTCTAATAGAGACAAGAGTAGGCATTCAGCTAGTCTTAGAGCAATTGAGAAAGCTGCAGAAGGTGATGAGAACCTTATGCCTCATTTTATTGAAGCTGCAAAAGCCAAAGCGACTCTTGGTGAAATGTGTGATGTTCTGAGAGGCGTTTTCGGTGAATATAGAGAGGGATCAGATTTCTGAGGATATTTTGAAATCAATAGTTTTTGGTCTAACTGGTAAGAATGCCTCAGGTAAAGGAACTGTGGCTGAAATATTGAAGAAAAAGAATTTTACATATCACTCTTTATCAGACTCCCTTAGAGATGAGCTCAAGTCATTAAAAAAAGAAGAGACACGTGAAAACTTAATTGACATTGGAAATGAGCTTAGAGAAAAAGGAGGTCCTGGTGTTTTAGCTGATAAATTAATGCCTAAGTTAAACTCTGAAAATAATCATATTGTAGACTCTATTAGAAATCCACTTGAAGTAATTTCCCTGAGGAAAGAGACTCTTTTACGTAGGTTTTTCTTGATTTCAGTTGATGCAAATTCAAAACTAAGATATGATAGGCTTTGCTCTCGAGGCAGAATAGGAGACACTGATTCTTGGGAAAAATTTGTAGAGCAAGAGAAGAAAGAAGAAAATAATGATGATCCAAATAAACAGCAATTATCTAGAACAATGGAAATGGCAGATTATAGTATAGATAATAGTGGAACTCTTGAGGAGTTAGAAGCACAAGTCAACAGAATCATTTCTAGTTTATAGGTTCCATTCGTATGTTGTTGTTAAGAAAAACATGAATGCAATTGGCATTAAATGGAATGCCATTCCAAATGCAACATTTACAACCATCCATCTTCCAGCATAATTGTTTGGCATTTCCATGACTTTGTCTACTACCGTATTTGTGGTATCGACAACTTTACCAGCAAAAAACCCAACAAACTTGGCTACTCTTTCGTGAGGCAATGCCTCATTACCTTTGTCTCTAGAATTCTTTAACCAATCTCCCATTTGAAGCATTCTATCAACCATAGGTCTATACTTTTGAACGTCTACGCTTATCAGTTTAACAGCTAAATTTCTTGTATCCCATACTCTCCTCCAGTCAAGATATGTGTGTCCTACAAAAAATAAAATCATTAACCATATTTGCCATGGAGGTGTTTGTTCCCAATTTGGGGGAGTTAACGTCAAATCAAAAAATTCTACAACTCCGTCCTCGGGTTCAAAAATAATAAATCTCAATATTGCAATTGTTGCTGGAACTAACAATCCCACAGTAAATTTTGCAGCTATAGAATAACCTCTTGGAATTTCTCTTAATCTTTCAAAAATCCACCTCAGGTGGTGTCCATGAATCTGAATTGCTTTTAATGCAGGTTCTCCCAGGAAGATTAGCCTTTGTATAATTGGAATGAATATTAGTGCGTGAAAGTAGAGTTCCCATGGCGTATCCCAGCTTAAGTAATCATCTAACATTTTCTATTTTAGTTAAAGGAGGGTGTTAAAAAAAGGACCTAATAGGTGTTTTATGCCTCGAAAGCGTAGCAGGCGCCCAAAATTCCAAGAAAAGCTTGCTAGAGATAGAATTAACAAATTATTTCTATTATTTGATTCAAAAAACTTTAGCGCACAGATTAATCCTAAAAAATGCATTAAGTTTGTCAAACTTATAGGAAAAAGGTATAATCAACGATTGCCAAGTTCTTATAAAATTAAATTTTGCCGCAGATGTAATACTAAATTTAAATCTGATAATAGTCGCTTCCGAATTTCTAAAAAAGGCTGGCGTTCAATCAGTTGCCTAGAATGTAGCGCGATATATCGCTTTAAAATTTAATTTGAATCTATTGTTTTTTGTTCCAATTCCTTGCGATAACTTACTAACATTTTATCGACATCATTGTTAGAAATACCTAGTATTCTAGCTGCGAGTAAGGCTGCATTTTCACCGCGACCGATTCCAACTCCAGCTACCGGAACCCCTGGAGGCATCTGAACAACAGATAGTAATGAATCCAAATTTGCAGGTGAGCTCGATGATGCACAAGGCACACCTATGACTGGTTTTAGCGTATGTGCAGCTACTACTCCAGGAAGCGCGGCAGAAAGTCCAGCTAGAGCAATGAAAACGTCGGCTTCCGACTCTTCAATGACATCAACAACTCTTGCCGGTGTTCGATGTGCAGAGGCTACAAAAGTTTCAAATGTGATATTGAATTTGTCTAATATTTTTTCAGCTTTTTTAGCTGTAGGCTTGTCACTTGCAGATCCCATAATTATAGTCACTTGACTCATAATTTTTCAAAAGAGGTATGGATATAAGATGTATGTTGATATGGTGTCTTTAAGAAAGGCTGTTTTTACCAATCTGCGCCCGGATAGTGTAGCTTGGAATCACGGAAGCTTGCGGAGCTTCAAACCTGGGTTCGAATCCCAGCCTGGGCGCCATACTTTCACACAGAAATATGAATGAAACAAGAAAATCAAAAGAAAATTATGAGCTTGTTCAGCTTAAAATAGAATCATTACTAGAAAATGAAAGTGATTGGGTTTCTGCGATGGCAACAGTAGTCAGCGAATTGCACAACAATTTCTATCATTTTAATTGGACCGGATTTTATCGCGTTACTTCACCCAGCCTATTGAAAATAGGGCCTTACCAAGGCACTCATGGGTGTCTAACTATCCCATTTTCAAAGGGCATATGTGGCGCTGCAGCTAGGGAAAAACAGACACAACTTGTGCCGGATGTCCACGAAAGAGAAGACCATATTGCCTGCAGTTCTTCGACTTTAAGTGAAATTGTTATCCCTGTTTTGGATAGTGATCAAAATGTCTTGGCAGTACTCGATATCGATTCAGACACAGAAAATGCTTTTTCTAGTTTCGACAAAGATTTCCTTGAGAAACTCTGTAAATATTTGGGAAAAAAATATAGTTAAGTGCTAGATTATTCTATACATTTTCCTAATTGTCAAATTTATTTACTGCATCCATGTTATTTTAATACTTGTCCGATAGGGTAATGTGTCTAATCTACAAGTATATTTGATTTCAGCGTTTTTTTTTGTAATGGTTTTTAGCCCTTTAGTCCAAACATCCGAAGAGTCTTATGGAATTCCTTCTGAAAACATTCATTTGGTAGATAAAAGACTTCAACTAGTATATTCAGATCCTTCTAGAGCAGTGGAATTAGGTTTATCTCCTGCTCCAGAGGGTAAAATTAATTTAGTTGCACAGGTGGTAAATTTATTGCGAAGCCACGAACTTTTCATCGAAGAGTTAGGAGGTGAAGTGACATCCAGTTTTGAAAGGTTCAATGCAATATGCTTTACAATTGATATTAGTAAAGTCCCAGCAATTACTTATTTGCCGGATTTGACTTGGTTGGAGGCCGGCGTTCTCTTTTATCCTACACTTGATAATAGCGTAGACTCAATAGGGACTAGCGAAATTTGGGATGATTTTGGTTTTAGAGGAGAGGATACAACAATAGCCATTCTGGATACAGGAGTTGATTTTGACCATGAATCCTTAGATGATTTAGATGATATTTCATCGACTTATGATCCTAAGATAGCTATTGATTCTAACGGTATGCTCGGTTTTTATAACGCAAATACTGATCAAGAATATCCTGATGAACAACCTCATGATTCCGGAAGTCATGGAACTCACTGTGCTGGAATTGCCGCAGGAACCGGTGGTTCTAGTGGGCAGTATGCAGGGGTTGCACCTCAAGCTAAACTTGTGGGAGTTATAGCTTTAGACGGAGGATCTGGAGATGAAGGCGATTTGCTTCGTTCAGTGGATTGGACAATTCAAAATAAAGATAGGTTTTCAATTGATGTAATGTCTCTTTCGTTAGGCGGTCCAGTTGTAATTCCGGGAGCAACCAACACTGGCAGTTCATCTATATCTCAAGCATTAGATGTTGCCGTAGAGGCAGGTATTGTCACTGTGGTTGCTATAGGAAATGGAAATTTAGGTTTGGCTGCACATCCAGCCTCAGTTTCTTATCCTGGAGATAGTGTCAAAGCAATTACAGTAGGTTCCGTTAATGATGATCATTCAAGAGAGATTTATTCCAGTAGAGGACCTACTGGCGATGGCCGATTAAAACCAGATGTTATGGCACCAGGTGGAGCTATTATGTCTGCACAAGCAGGTTCGGGCGACGGATACGTATCATATTCAGGCACTTCGATGGCTACCCCTCACGTTGCAGGTGTGGCAGCCCTTATGCTTCAAGCCAACCCAAATGTTAGTCCTACTTCAAGTACAGATTATGTAAAGCAGATTCTAAGAGAAACCAGTGATCATAAGGTCCCATTGGATGTAGACTGCGGAGAATTATTCACACCTAATAATTGCTATGGATGGGGTACTGTAGATTTGATTGGTGCGGTTTCTCGATCTATGAACCTTAAAGATGTAGATCTTACCGGAAATACAGGCATTCAATCTGAGACGAGTGAAACATTTGAAGCATCCATGACCTATACTAAAACAGAATATACAAATCGTGGTAAAGACGGAGGTACTATCAACAATTTTATTCAAGGAAGCGATTTACCAGATAATGTCAAAATAGTAGCTACATATTCTAGTGATTGGCCCAAACCGAATACTTTCTTACTTAATTCAGGCGAGGGTTCGGGCATTAATGCTGAAAGTAGTATGAGCTCAGTTTACGAACAAAATGGTAAGTGGATTTTGGAAGCTAATTTCAACTTTACTGGTTCTGTATCGGCAGGGTCTTCTGTCGATAGCTTTCCAAGTTTTCAGTTTGATATAACTGCCCCGGATTTCAACGAGGCTATCCCTTTGACAGTTTTCTATTCAATAAATGATATGTTTGGTGAAACAAAGAACTTTACTATAGCCTCATTTACAGATCTTCCTGATCTCTTTATTGAAGAGGTAGTAATCTCAGAAAGCATCCTAGAGGATCAAACTATTCCTTTCACCGCTCGAGTTGTTAATCAGGGGCCAGGTCCAGCTCGTGAATATCAGCTTAATTTTCACAATGATGGTGAATTATTCGAATCCTTAATGATTGAAGATAGATTGAATTCGAATGAGGCATTTAACGTTCAGGCCGAGTGGATTGCTGTTAAAGGTGACCATGAGTTATCAATTGAGATAATTTCAGTGGTTCCTCAGGATCAGGATGAATCAAACAATTATTTTACATTTGACGTTTCAGTTTCAGAATTTGTTGATATGCAACCGCCTCTAGTTTTCATAACTGAACCCGATCAAAATGAAATTGTATCTGAAGTAGTTGTAGTCAAAGGAAGCGCAAGTGATAATGTTAATTTGGAATACGTTGAAGTAAGGTTACTGCCCAATGACTGGGAGAGAGCCAATGGTTTTGAAAACTGGTTTTGGTCATGGAATTCAAGTAATGATTTGAATGGCAGATATACAGTTCAGGCTCGATCTTATGACGGATACAATTATTCATCAATATTTTCTGTAGATGTTGAGGTAACAAATGAAGGTTCGAACCGTAGACCTACGGCCTCGTTGAGTTCAAATTTGAACGAGGTTTATGTTGGTGAAAACATTATTTTTTCAGGTAATGGTTCTACAGATGATTCACAAGTTACCAAATACCAATTTAACTTTGGAGATGGGAGGCAAACTGATTGGAAGGAAACTTCTTGGGTAGAATACTATTTTGAAGAGCCTGGTCAATATGAAGTAATCTTAAATGTTGAAGATGATGAAGGTGCTCGTTCTTCTACAGGTGATTCAATCATAGTTGAAGTTAAAGAGGAGCCAGTGAATAATCCACCAATAGCACAAATATTTTCACCAAAGTCCGGAGATGAATTTAGAAATGATGAATTAATTCAATTTTCAGCTCAAGGGTCAAGTGATTCCGATGGTGACTCAATTAATTTTATTTGGTATAGTAGTTTAGACGGAGAGATATTGCGAACTTCGGCCATTGCGGGAGAAGCTATTCTTTCCCAAGGCACCCACATCATAACTTTAAGAGTTACAGATTCTCAAGGAGAATATTCAGAGCAATCAATACAAATCTCAGTTTCTTTGTCTGCCGAATCATTTGATTCAGATGACACTACCCTGAGTTCTCTTAGTTTCTTAGTTACATCTTTACTTGTTGCAACAATTTCACAAATTAAACGGAAGTATTAGTTTCCTTTAAATTCTACTCTTGAAACTTCGTTTTCCCATAAAACTAATTTCACTAAGTTGCAAATTTTATTTTGATTTTTGTCAAAATTCCATTCATTGTTAAAATGTCTATACAAATTATTCCAAATCCATTCAACAAGAACTTCACTGGTAGGATTCTCAAGTCCTTTGATATCATTCAAGTAATTGTGATCAATCAAGTCGTAAGTTGGTTTTATTGCAGATTCAATATGACCAAAATCAATTACGAAACCAGTTTCAGGGTCAACTTTACCCTCGACATGCACTTCCAGTTTAAATGCTAAACCGTAAACGTTTCCACAAGGGTGACCTTCTGGAACTTTCGGCAATTTCCTTGCAGATTCGAATCTTACAATTTGGACTAATTTATGCATTACAATTCGATAACTTCGCCAGCATCAGGCATAATCCATCTTCTCTGCCTGTATTTCTTTAGAATATCTTTCTTTTCTTCTCTAAGTTTTCGGTTTAAGTGTATTAGGGCCATCTTTTTTGGACGAGCCATATCATCGAGCCTTTCTAGTTGCTGGAGAGAGCAATGAGTCTTTGTTCCTATAGTTACAGTTTCTCCTCTCGGATTCTTTACAGTCCCATCACTAGTGTATGCTTCGTGCACCAATAGGTCAGCATTTGTGTAAAGTTTTGAAGCAGTAGGTGTGAACATTCCGTCTCCAGAGTAGCAGAAAACTTTGGTTGGGCTTCCAGCCTCTAATCTTAATCCTAAATTCTGAACAGTGTGTCTTGTATTAACAACTCTTAGATTCCAGTCATCCCACCTGTGAGATCTTTGTAATTCCCTGAATCTTAGTGTAAATGGCAGGTTAGCAACCATTCCATGATATGCAACTTCCATTAATCTTTCGACATTTCTCTGAGTTCCAACAGGTCCAAATAGGTAAAATGGCCTTGTTCTTCCATCTTCCCACATTCTCATCATAAGGGCAGGAAGTCCAAATACATGATCGGCATGGAAATGTGAAATAAATATACCGTCTAGATAATCAGGTCTTTTTGATTGGTGCCATACCGAAGGAGGTGCAGTCGCACCACAATCTACTAGCATTCTTCTTCCTGCGGCTTCTACTAAAATACATGTGTGAGTATTATTCTCGTCGAAAGCTTCTCCAACGCCTAAAAAAGTTACTTTCATTGTTTTCCTCCGTTTAGGCTGTAGATATCGCTATAGCTTGCATATTGATTTTCTTTCGTATACATTTCTGTTTTCATTATTTCACATCGCGTCATTATTACAGTTTATCTGCAAAAATTATATTTCGCGCACAAAGGGCAAATATATAAAATTAAGTCGTAACCTTTATCAAATACCTAAAAAATCTAATGTAATCTTCTTCTAAAACTTTCTAAATATTTGTATACTGAACCGTGCTCAGAACCTGATAATACCATTGATATTGCTACTTTAGCAGCCTCCAAACCTTCCAAGTCCGAAATAATGCAAACAGTATGTCCTTGAATTGCAAGATTGCAACCAGTCATATCCTCTATAATATGTCTAGTTTTTCCTCCCCTTCCAATTAGTCTTCCTCTCACAGTACCAAGTCTCTTTTTTGATCTTCCTACATAGTCCCTAATATCAACAATTTCGAAGTAATATTCCATTTCAAGTAGTTGGTATGCAATTTCAGGACTAAATCCTCTTCCAATTGCTTTAGCCGTATTTATCACTTGTAAATTCTTCAGTGCATCTTTTTCATTTCCCTTTATTATCTCAAAAAGCCCTTCATCAGAATCTATAGAAATATCACATCCACTTAATTCTTCTAACTTTCTTTTAGTCTTTCCGCCAGGACCAATCAATGCTCCAACCCTTGATGCAGGAATTCGGACATATTTCATATTTTGAATTCCTCTTCTTTTAAATCAGGTATATATTTTTTCCAAAAGCGATGCAGATTTTTCATATCTCTTTGGTGTAATCTGGAGTAAAGGGGATGGCTGTCTGGGACAGCTTGTCCTACATCTATAATGAAAGGTTCCTCTCTTCTATTCAATATGTTATATTCGCTTAAATCTCCATGCGAAAGCTTTTGTTTTCGATAAGCTTTGACAGATTCTTTCAATTTATTTAAAAATATTTTAGGTTCTTCAGGAGGCAATTCTCTTACTGTAGGATATGGCCTAAATCTCCAACCAAGATATTGCATTACCACTATATTTTTATGGACGTGATAAGGCCTTGGTACCCTTGTTCCTGCAGCTTTCATTGAGTGTAAATTTTTATATTCTTTCTGTGCCCATGTAAAAATTCTTTCTCTCGGGCTGTTTCCACTGTTCTTAAATCTACTATCTCCCTCAATATATTTTTCTAATTTTCTAAAGGTAGCTGTATTAATTCGGTATATTTTAACAGCCCTATTCTCACCATTAATTGTTTTAGCTCTAAAAACATTCCCCTCTTTACCCGTGGCGATGACATTCTCTATCGTGCTAATCACTCCTTGACTGATTAATTGTTGTAAATTTCTTAATGTGACTTCATCGAATACATCATCAATTGTCTTTTTCCAATCCTGTCCAAAGTTTGCATTTATGTTTCCTAAGGCTCTATCAAGTTTTTCTGTTCGACCCTGCATCTATTAGTATATATCTAAAATTTCAGGTATTTTACCTTTTCTTTTGAGATTTGATGTCTGAGTAGGAGTATATCTAAATTTAACATCAGCTTTACTATCTTGAAATGACCAAGGGACAACTATTAGTAAATCGTTTTCTCGAACCCACATTCTTCTTCTTAACTTTCCAGGTATCCTCCCCATTCTTCTTTTTCCATCTTCGCAAATTAATTGAAGTCTTGATCCACCTTGAAAAGTTTCAGCAACAGCAAACATTTCACCTTTGGGTTTGTACGGTAGGGTTACTCTAATATTTTCAGTTGGTTCAGGAGTATTTTTTTTATTCTTCTTATTTTTCTTATTTTTATTTGTATCCGGTTTTTTCTCTTCCTCTGCAGTAGATTCTTCAACTGCTTCAGTCTCTTCACTATCGTTCGTCACGTTTCTATCGACAAGAGTTCCTATAATAAGATTGCCGCCCCAGCTCTTATTCAGTCCACTCTATTGAATCTCTATGTCTTTATCTCAAACTTGTCTGCATGACAATCACGTTAGACTCGGTGCAAAGATGGTAGATTTTGCAGGTTGGCATATGCCAATTCAGTATACTAGTATAGTTTCTGAGCACAATGCGGTAAGAGAAAGAGTAGGCATTTTTGATGTTTCGCACATGGGTCAAATTTTTATTTCGGGAAAAGATGCTTCCTCCTTTTTATCTTATGTCACTACCTGGGACGTAAACAAATTATCTGAGGGAGATTGTCGCTATTGTCATATCCTTAATAATGATGGCCAGATAATTGATGACACGATAGTTTACACATTCAGCAATCAAGATTACATGTTGGTACCTAATGCCTCTATGATTTCAAAAGTTTTTGATTGGTTAAATCTTAATTCTTCCAATTTTGAAGTAAATATATACAACAAATCTGAGGAGTTTTTTTGTCTTGCAGTCCAAGGTCCAGAATCGCTTAGACTTTTACGCCAATATTTTAATTTGTCAATTACACCATTTAAATTGATTAAGTCGGATAATTTGATAATTAGTGGAACTGGTTACACTGGTGAAAAAGGCTATGAGATAATGGGGCCAATATCCGAAAGTCAAAACATTTGGGAATCATTTCTAGAAATGGGAGCTATTCCTATAGGTCTTGGCGCCAGAGATACTCTTAGACTTGAGAAGGGATATCTTTTGTCAGGAACCGATTTTAATGGTTCGCAAACAACTCTTGAATCCGGTTACTCATGGGTAATTGATTGGAATCATGATTTTATTGGAAAGGAAAGACTTCTAGTACAAAAAGATGGGGAGTATAAATCTCTGAGTGGGATTTTACTTGAGGAACGTGGAGTTTTGCGGCCGGGATTGGAAGTTTATTTTGAAGGGGAAAAAATATCAGCACTTACTAGCGGTTCATTGTCTCCAATACTAAAGAGAGGAATTGGACTCTCGTATTTAGACTTACCAATTGGTACTACAGTTAACGTATCAATACGTAATAAACAATTAAAAGGGCGCGTCATTCAGACTCCATTCTTATGAGCGAAATACCTGACAATTTAGGCTACACAGAAGATCACGAATGGGTTGGTCCAGACGAAGGCAATGGGGTGAAAGTAGGAATAACTGACTATGCTCAGGATTCACTTTCCGATGTTGTTTTTGTAGAATTACCTAACGTTGGAGATGAATACCAAAGAGGCGAAGTTATGGCTGTAGCTGAATCAGTCAAGGCAGCTAGCGACATTTATGCACCTATCTCAGGTAAGATTTTAGCTATAAATGAAAAATTAGAAGAATCTCCAGAATTAGTTAACGAATCTCCTTACGGCTCAGGCTGGATGGTTTTAATGAAACCTTCAGAAGATAGGTCTGCATTGCTAGACTCTGATTCATACAAAAATTCTCTTGATTAGTCACTTAAAAGTTGCTAATAATAAGGCAGAAGAAGCTAAAGCTTTTTTGAAAGATAAGGGTTATTTGAACAAGAGCTATTTGCCAATCAAGAAAGATAATTCAGTACTTTGGCCATTAAACCGAGATTCAGTTCAATTCGAGGGTAAGATTGTAATCTGTAAGGGTTTAGTTCATAATAAGAAATCAAGAGATTATAGACTTAATCTTGATAAGGAAATTAGAGATATTGCTCCAAGATCATTTGATATATTTGGAGATATCGCAATACTAAGGCTTACAAGTGACTCAGAAGTTTATGAGCAGCAGATTGCTGAAGCTCTACTTTTATCTCATAAAAATATTAAAACAATTTGTGTTGATTTAGGAGTTCACGGAGAATTTAGAATCAGAGATTTAAGAGTAATTTCAGGATATAATAACTTTATTTCAGTCCACAAAGAAAATGGTATGAAATTTGAGGCAGATATCTCTAAAGTATATTTCTCACCTAGATTGGCCACTGAAAGAGAAAGATTATCTTCACTTGTAAATAAACATGAAAATGTGCTTGATGCATTTGCAGGAGTGGCTCCTTTTTCCATTTCGGTGGCAATGAAGGGGTGTAAAGTAACTTCTCTAGATTCTAATCCTGAAGCACGGATGTGGGCCTTAAAAAATTTCAATCGTAATGGAATAGATGAAAAATATTTTAATTTTTTAAGTTCGAAATTTGAAGATTATGACTTCGGAGTACAAAAGTTTGACAGAATAATTTTGAACAATCCTACTAATTCCTTACCTTTTCTGGATAAAGCTATGAATTTAGTTGTTCAAAAGGGGATGATTCATTTTTACAGTATTTGTCCAAAAGACGGTTCTTTTCAATTATCAGAACATTTAGCAGAAGAGTTCGAATGCATAGCTAAAAGGGAAGTCCACGCATACTCTCCTTCATCATCACTTTTTGTGTTTGACATACGGAGAAATTTAATTTAATGTCCAAAATACAAACCAGTAAGTTTTTATATTAGTTATTGAAAAACTGGGTATTCTTTTATTAAGGCCTTGTCAATGGTATGTAACCGTTTACTGTAATGGTAATACGGTAATAGGACAAAACGCGAAGGTGTGCAAAAAATGAATACAAACGTATCAAAATCAAGTTCCTTTTATGGGAAGATGATGGCAATTCTCGTCGTAGCTTTGTTTTCGCTTAGCAGTTTCACTGCTATGGTGTCAGCAAGTGACGATGTAGATGAAGAAGTAGAACTAACCTCGGGAATTACCCTTGGTGAAGCATTGGTTTCCGAATCAGAAGGAGAAATAGGCATTGTAAGTGAATTCAATCCAGCTCCAATGGACGGAGAGGAAATGCCAATTGCCATAACTATGGCAGATGGTAAGTTTTCACCTGCAAGACAAGCACCAGGTGATGCTAAAGTTTTCTTAATGGATGACGATGCAGAAAATTGGATGTCAGGTCCATGGATCGAAGCCTCACATGTTGAAACAGCTTTGAACGATGGTGGTTACTCATTCGATGTTTACCGTGGAGGTAAATGGGGAGGAGTTAACAAAGAACTTCCATCTGGAGATGCAGGGTTGTCAATGATTGATGATTATGAAGTCGTAATTTGGTATTCTGGTTGGAATACAAATGTCTTCAGTTCATCTGAAACCTCAGTTCTAGGAGATTACCTAGATGGAGACTGCGGAGGATCAGATAATTTTTGTACGGACAACAGAAACATTATTCTTTTAACACAAATGACTGATTGGGTAGATGCCTACTCAGGAACGTTTGAAAATACATACTTACACTCAGACACTCAATCATCTTCTTACTTGATTGTTGGTGGTACCTCTAACCCTATGAAAGGAGTTTCAGGTTCTATCTTTGAAGGTAAAGAGTATGCAACAGATACAGCAGGAGTTCACTACTTAGACAGACCTTGTGGAATTAAGCCAACAGGAACTGAGGCAGTAGGTGCGTTCTGGTACGATCAAAGAAAAGGAGCAGCAGATGGACATGAATACCATGCAGTTCAGTATCCTTCAGATATTGGAGCTTCAACTGCAACTCACAAAGCTTTCCACTTTGCAGATGAAATTGGAGTTTTCAATAAAAGATCTGACAGAGCAGATTTCTTTGCATCTATCCTTTCATGGATGGAAGTTACCCAAGAATCAACTAAGAATGTAGATATGGGTATTGGCGGAGTAGATATTCCAAATCATGTACAATATTGGAGATCCGTTGAGTCTATGGTTCCTGTAGACATTGGAATTACAGTAACAAACTATGGAATGTTACCACAAAGTAGTACAGCAGTACACTTGAAATTGAAGAATCAGTTTGGTCAGATTTTGTTCGACAGCACATTTGATACACGTGCTTTCCCTGAAGGCCACCCTATGCACATTGAGGATTCAATTCAAAATGGTGACAGTATAGTATTCACATTTAATAAAACAAATGATAGATATCAAAGAATCTATGATGGCCTCGATCCAAACAAGGCACGTCATGTTCTTTTCACTAGTGCAGGTATGGACGTTTTGACTGCAGAAGTTGTTCACACAGGTGACCAAGGTGCACCAAACAACTTTGTTCAAGCAGAAATTGGAGTAGGTAAATGGATTGAAACAATGGAAGCGCCTGAAGATGAAATCGGTATTGCTGGAACTATATCTGATACAACAGATAATGGTGCTAGCAGTTATGATGGGGTTAACATGCACAGAACTGGTAGTTACGACTGGGATGCTGATGGATGTGGATACTTCGACAATGATGAAGATACATGTACCGCTGCAGGAAACACAGTTAACAAAACAGTAAATTCAGTTTATCATGAAGGTAAATCTGCTTTAGCAATGTTCAACACAAATGGTTGGTACAAAGCTAACGCAAATCCAGCAATTTGTGATTGGGGAGATGATTCAATGAGTGATTCAAACTGTCCAAAATTCACAATGCAACCTAATCAGGACGATGTTTTCGTATCTCCAGCACTTGACTTGAGTGCTATGGAGGAGGTAGTAATCGGTATGCTATTCACAGGTTGTATGGAATCTGGAGATTACTTCAGAATGCAAATATCTAAAGATGGAACTACTTGGACAAACTTAATCAGTTATTCTGGTTTCTGCCCTGGTGAAGGATCATGGTATCTATGGGGTGGTTCAAATCAAAAGTATCAAGGATATGTTCTAAGTGATACCTACTACGGTAGTGATGACACAGATTCAGTTTATTTCAGAATTCAAGCTGATGCAGACAGTGATCAAAACACAGAAGGTAGTAGACCATACGCAGGTTGGTTCATTGACGAGATAGTGTTCAGAGGAACAGAGAAAATAACTCGTGATGTGGCAGTCGGCGACATTACGGTAGATAAAGACTTTGAAGTAAAAGATGGCGGAGATTCACTCTGGAGAGAGATTAATGCTACAATCATTAACGCTGGAGAGTCTTCATGGCCAAACTTACCAGTCAAATTCACAGTTGAAAATTTACAAGGTGAAGATAAATCCGATTTCTTGGATGTTACAGAGCCAGTTATTCAACAATTAGCAGGTAACTCGATTTACGGAGATATAACTCAGAACTCTGATCAGAAAGAACTTTTCTCTGAATTCCAGTGTCCTGGAGCTAATACTTACTACATAACAGTAGAGGTTCTTGTTCCGGCAGGTAAAGATTTCTTCCCATGGAACAATTCTAAAACAGTATCCTTCCGTGTGTTTGATAACTTCTTCTCTGATGATTTTGATACTGGTGATAGAGATGAATACAGTTACACTGAAGTTGAGAGATTGAATACAGGAAGTAACATCAATAGGTGGTTAATAGATTCGATAGGTAATGAGGCTTACAGTGGCCAGTATGTATTACAATATGCCAAGGAAGGAACTCACAATGATGATCAGCCAGATACAGTAGGCGGTAGAGATGATAGTTACATCACGCAAGATCAATATGATAGAGATGGCGAAGGCAGCAAATGGCAACCAGATGTGAATGTTGACTTAAGAGCAGCTTTCAAACCATTAATTATGTACGCAATTAAGTGGGACTTAGGCTCAGGTGACAGGCTTGAAGTCAGAGCCTCTACAGACTTTGACAGTGCACAAAAAATAGGTGGTAGTGAAACTTGGACTGTAATTAAGACTTATGAAAATGATTGCAGTTGTCCAATGTTCAGCGAAGATAAAACAACATGGCAAATGGAAGAACTAAGTCTTGAAGCTTTCGAAGGTTACCAGACTTGGATTGATTTCAGAGTTGTAACTGCCAATGGCGGTGGACAAGGTGTCTTGATTGATGACTTAGCAGTTATTGGTAACGAGTACAGAAACAATGTCGATATCGTTAATGTAGATACAGTTAGATACTCAGCCTCTGGCGAGGAACACGAATTATCTGTAACTGTTAGAGGAATAGGTCTTGAAGAGCAGAGTGGAGTCACTGTAGCAGCTAGAATCACAGATTCTAATGGTCTACGAGTTTGGCCTACCGATAGAACCTTTAATTTCTTCACAATACCAGGCGCTTTAGCTAAGGGTGAAGAATTCACAGTTGATCCAAGTACAGCAGGAGCTGACTGGAAGTGGGGTTCAGATCTTGGTCCAGGTATCTACAGAATGCATATTCAAGCACTAAGAGATGACGATGTGCAAGTTCCGGACGAGAGCCGAGCAAAGAATTTCAGAACTATTACTTTAGTTTTGGGAGCAGCATTGTTAACTGGTGACCAATGGTCAATGGGTGACGGATGGAGCTCAGGTTCATACATTTGGGATGGTTCTGAAGATGGTTCTTTAACTTCAGAATTCTTTACAGTTTGGAACAGCAAGCCATTCTTGGTTGTTGAAGCTGAATATGAGTTGATTGATGCTAGTGTTAAGGCACAAGTTAGATCTGGTAACAGCGGACCTTGGTATGACATAAAATGGAGATCAACTGACCAGTTGTCTACATTATACTCTATACCTTCTGCAAATTACACTCAATTACCTATGTATTGGGAAGGAAGTAGTGCATTCGATAATTCAACTGCACAAACATTCTTTGCTGACTTAGGTGCAGTAGAGCAACTAGGTGACGGCTCAGGAAGTCTTCAAGATGCATACATTGGAAGTGAGATGCAAATACGTTTGACTGGTTCCTCATCAGGTCCAGGTTCTTCAGGAATGTTCAAAGCTTATTATCCATCAGTTTTCGGTTTGGATGATTACTCAGTTGACTTGAAAGATATATCTCCAAAGACACAGAATGGTGAACCTTCTTCACTTACAGGTGATACAGTAAGTCGAACCTACACCGTGAAGGTCAATAACTTTGGAGCTTCATCAGATTCAGGAGTAGTAGACTTTGTTCTCACAGCTCCAGATAATTCATTCGTTGAATTGTTTGATGGAACTATGGCAATCATGGATTCTGTTCTTCAAACAGGAAGAGAAACCTACGTTGCAGTTAAGCCTATCAGCGGTTCATGGGGTAATGGCAGAGATGCTTTATCCGGCGGTGATCAAACAGCTTACATCAATTCAGATGGACAAATTGGATGGCCAAGTGGTACCGTCGAAGTAGGTCAACCAACTGGTTGGGATATCAACAATCCAACTAAGACTTCATGGAATACCGTAGAAGGTAAGCCAAGTGAACCTAGTGCAACTAATTTCGTAAGTCCAGGTCAAGTTATGACTGTGAACATTGATGTCACAATTGGATATGCGCAATGGGCACCACCAGGAACCTACAGTATCCAAGCTGATGCACGATCATGGTCTGACTATGATAACACGTTTACCAGTGGAGATTCTGACGGACAAGCTACAATGATTATTGCAAAACCAGACCTTTCAATAGGCAGTGATGTAAGATACATATCTCACGCAACTGGCTACGGAGAATCTGGTGCAGGTTGGGTCAAAAAGACAGGTTGTGTTAACAATCCAGCAGGCAATAACCCTTGTGAAAAAGATGAATACTTCAGATTCATGTTCCAAGTTGAGAATACAGGAACTGAAACAGTAGGTACCTTCAGAGTAGGTCTTCTTGATTTCGAAAGTAATCCTTTGGGAGTTCAAGTAGGTCTTTACTGGACCAGCTCAGGTTGGGCTATAGATGAAACAAAGACTACAGCTCACGGAGCCGAAATAGTTTCAGTAGGTAACAAGAAGTATATCGCATTTGCAGCTAAAGCAAGCGAGTTAGGAATGTCAGCAGGTCCAGGAGATCAAAACACTGGATCATACGACTTCTATCTTGCAGTTGATACAGAAGATACAGTTTCCGAATCTAACGAAAACAATAATAGATATCCTGTAACAATAACAGCTGTCAAAGAAGTAAACACAGTTCCATCTTTTGGATTGTCCTTACTAAGTATGTCCATTAGCGGTCTTTTGGCAGCTATTGGAATAGCTCTAAGGCAAAAAGAAGAATAAGGAATTATAAGACAAAGTGTAGTAAGAGGAGCCTTATACTCCTCTTATCTACAAATTAGAATTTGTTAGCGTAAGCTCTATAGTTTATTATCTAGCAATTAGGCAGTAAATGTGGCGAACTCTCTGCAGAATACACATGGTTCATGGCTACCTGAAGGCTCGCCACATGATGGGCATGGAATCAAGTCTTCCGGCTTTTGCATATTTTCTCGTATCTTTTCCATTCCATTAAGTAAAGAATGCCTTGTCCCTGGTTGTTCTTTTTCTAATTTCATTAAAATTTCTCTGAACGTATTCCTTTGTGCTCCACCAGAATGTGGGCAATCTCCATCATGAAAGTCCATTTCTTTTAGTATTGAATATAGATATACTTCTTGTTCGGGAAGTCTTCTCAATGGTAGTAATCGAGGGACAAAGCCCTTTTGGACAAATTTATGAGGTGCCATTCGCGATAATCTAGCAATATCTCCTCTCGCATGGTTCATTAAAACAGTCTGTGCAAAATCGTCAAGATTATGGCCAAGAATTAGACAATCTACATCTACTCGGTTTGCCATCTGGTTGAGAGATCTTCTCCTCAATATCCCACAAGGTGAGCATGGAGAGCCTTGAGGGGGTTTTTCAATAAGTAATTCACCTAAAGTCATTCCTATTAATTCTTTATATGAGAATATTTCTAACTGAATCCCTAGCCTATTACATTCCGAGGCTGCGCATTCCAACGATTTAGAACGATAATTAGCAATTCCTTCGTCTACGGACAGTCCTACAATTTCAATATTTCTATCTCCAACATAAGATTTCAGAATATGGAGTGCTACAGTAGAGTCCTTACCACCAGATAGTCCAATTCCAATTTTTCTAATATCTATATCTGAATTCTTTACTAATAGGTTGATTTGTTTCCTTAATTCTTTTTGTGCATTCTTTTCAAAAGATTTAAAAAAACAAGATTTGCATAGGATTTCACCAGAATATCTTCTACTTATGACTGGATTTTCCTTGCAACGCTTGCAACCCATAAACAATTATAAGCAATACTTTATAATGGTTAAATAGTACCGAAAGTATGACACATATTTGTCACTATTTATCCTAAATTAAGGATATAATGACACAATTATTGCGTCAAAAAGCATTAAGTTTATATACTAGCTTGATTAATGTGAGGCAACATGGCCCCACTAGGACCTCTAACTACTAATCGTTTGACAGTACGTTTAGATCCCGAAAGGGCTGCAAGAATTGAGTATTGGGCTTCTGAAAATCCGCTAAGGATTAAATCGTATAATCAATTGGTTCAAGAAGCTCTTGATGAATATATAGATCGTAATACACCTTCTCCTAATGAAAAAATTCTCAACGTTAAGATACCTGAAAATACTAGTACAAGATTACAAGCATTACAAGACCATGGCTTTGGTTCAACAGATCACATAGTTACAGAGGCCATCTCAAGTTATGCAATTACTAAATTGAAAGAGCAAAAAGACTTTGAATTTTTAGATAGTGAAGCTAAAATGATGACCAACCGTCGGAAGATGGTTTTCTCAGATTACGGACGTGAATAAAAATGATGGAAAGATTAGAAAGTTTTGATAGCAGTGACTTGATGGAGTTTATTACTGCACCTCAGGTAAAATTGGTTGGAACAGGTGGAGCAGGTAATAATATCCTTGATAGACTATACAGTAGAAGAGTAAAAGGAGTTGAAACCATAGCTCTCAATACAGATGCAAATCATTTGCATAAAAGTAAAGCTCACGTAAGGAAAGTAATTGGTGCCAAGATAACTCAAGGCAGAGGAGCTGGTGGAGATCCGTATACGGGTAAGAGATGCGCTGAGGATGACGAAGAGTCAATCAGAAGTAAGTTGAATGACGGAGATATAATATTTGTAATTGCTGGAATGGGTGGAGGTACAGGTACAGGGAGTGCTCCAGTTATTGCTAAGTATGCTAAAGAAACCGACGCAGTTGTAGTTGGTGTAGCTATACTTCCATTTAAAGAAGAAGGATTGCCAAGGCGTAAGGTAGCTCTGGAAGGATTGGCTGAATTGAAGAAAAATTGTGATTGTGTAATTGAGTTAGATAATGAAAAGTTAAATGAATTAACAGGTGGTGACTACCCAATTCAGAAGGCATTTAGTGTGATGTCAGATTTAGTTTCAGGTATTGTTCAATCTTTATCTGAGGTAGTAACAGAACCATCTATGATTAATGTAGATTTTGCAGACTTGAAAAAAATCATTGAGGCTGGAGGTACAGCTAAAGTGCTATACGGTGAATCCGATGGTTCCGATCCGGGTAGCGTTTTAGATTCAGTCTTAGGAAATCCTTTGTTAGGCAATAATTACAAGGGTGCAGAAGCAGTTCTTCTTCATATTGCCGCAGGCAGTGAATTTGCAATGAGTGATTGTCATGAAGTTCTATCTGCTCTTAAGTATGATTTAGCTGAAGATGCCAACTTGATATGGGGACTTCGAACTGATGACTCAATGTCTACAAAGGTGAAAGTAGTAATGCTTGTTTCTGCAATACCTGAATCTGAGCATGATTTGAGTACTGAAGCTGAAGATGAACTTAATTCATTAGGTTCTTCACTTCCAATGATTAACTAGTTTTTTCTATTTCATAAAGTCTAAAAGCGGAAAGCACTAAACTGTGCCTTATAGTTCCTTCATCTATGTATTTTTGAATTGATTTCTCGCTTGCAACTTCGACTTCTATATCTTCACCGGGATCTAAATCTTGTTCATCCAATTTCTCACAATTTTGAATAAGAACGGTGTGACATTTATTGGTCTGAAATGCAGGATTAGGGTCAACGTAGCCTAAATACTTAGGATCACTTCCTATGTATCCAGTTTCCTCTCTTAGCTCCCTTATTCCGGCTTCAATAGGCTCCTCATTGTTTTCAATGATTCCTCCAGGTATTTCTAACTCAAAATTGGAAGTTCCAAATCTGTATTGCTTGACCATTACAATTTTTTTATCCACAGTAATGGCAATAATATTAATCCAGTCCGAACCATCTAAAAGAACAAATTTATGATTTTTACCAGTTCTAGGAGATTTAGCAACTAGTTCACGCATAGTAAATATTCTAAAGTCTCCTGCAGGCTCCTCAGAAATAGTTTCCCACTTATTATTCTTCAATTAATATTTACCATTTCAATTATGAAAATTAAATCTTCACCAGCTAAGTCACTACTGCTTGATCCAGCTTCACCGTATGCTTGACTAGCAGGAATTCTAACTGCTAATGTTTGCCCTTCGTACATTCCAATCATTTTAGAATCAAATCCATCAATCATACCTTTACTTCCATCGCAATTTTCAGAGGGATTGCCTGCTTCAACACAGCCTATATGCCTTGCTTCCAAAGTATCAGTGTGTTTGTTACCGTCAGTGACCCCTGCCCTTCTGTACTGGTAATTATCCCAGATGTACTCCATACTACTGTCGAATAATTTAGCATTGCTAGCTAATATTCCGGCATAGTGAACGTCTACAGTATCTCCTGTTTTGGTCAAATTACCAAAATCATAGTCAGTGTTAACATCCATTCGAACTTCAGCTGTTTTCGTAGAATCTCCACCAGAAGTAACTTCAATGTATGCGTATAACAATCCTTCAGCAGAAGATGACGTCTTGACATTGATTAATAGTGGTTTAAGAGAATCTTTTGTAAGCATAATAGTCTCAAATCCATTCTCTACATCTATCGTAAAGCCTCCATCATTGGATTTAATAGATATAGTAAATGTATCTGTAACTGAACCCGTATTTCTTACCAAAAGTACAAAATCAGTTTCTCCTCCGGGTTCCGCGTTATGATTGTTCGTTACAAACTCAGCTTCAACACCATATGTTGGATTAGCTACAGTTTCTTCTGTATCAACCATTGATGTCAGGTATAACCCACTACCAATCAAAATAACAACTAGCAGAAGAGCAATAAGTGCAGGTTTTGAATCTGGCCTTGAATTATCAATTTTTCCGTCGCGGTAATTTGCGGGAGGTTTGGCTTTTTTATTTCGTCTTGCCCTTTTTGCCATGATTTAACTACGAAAATGCCTTAAAAAAGCTGATGTCTATTTTCTATGCTTAGATCTAAAGAAAAAAGCCTTCATTGTGTCCTTCCAAATATCAGGGTTTTCTCTAATTCTTCGTATTGAATAAGGGTACCAATCTGGTCCATATGGTATGTAATACCTGACAGTGTAACCTTTTGAAACTAATTCATCTAAAGTTTTGTCAATTGGTACTCCAGACAGTGCTTGGAATTCGCAATTATTCTTTGGAAAATTATTTTTCTCAATAAGTTTCTCTATACGTTCTATAATCCAAGTATCGTGAGTTGCAAAGCAAGAATATACATTATTTTCAATCATCTTTTCAGCACACTCCACATAATTTTCCCGTATTTTGTTATAATCTTGGATAGCTATATCCTTACTTTCCTTATACGCACCTTTGCACAATCTAATATTGGTATTAGGGCCCTTGAGTAAGTCTATGTCATCGCTTGTACGATACATATATGCTTGTAAAACAGTTCCGCAATTAGGATAATAATTTACGGCCTTCTTACACATTTTTATAGTAGATTCTGTAACTTCAGAATCTTCCATGTCCATTCTAACAAACGTGTTATACATTTTAGCTTTATCTAGTATTACACTAAGATTATCCCAGCAAAGGCTTTCGTCAACTTTGAGTCCAATTGCAGTTAACTTCAATGAAATATTACAATCAACTCCCGAGTTTGCAATGCCATCTATTAAGTCACAATAGGAATTAGTTGTTTTCGTAATACCTCTTCTATTTTTTACTTCTTCTCCAAGTAAATCTAGGGTTCCAACAAATCCTTTCTTGTTTAGTTTTCTAACTAAATCAATCCCATCTTCTAATTTATCTCCTGCAACATATACTGAAGCAATTCGACCGATAACTATTTTGGGCATCCACGGAGCTGTGCTTTGAACAATTCGATTTAGAATACCCATTATTGCTAATGTAAAAGTGTGTTTATTATTATAGTGTCCGAGACCGATTTATACAGCTCTGCTTAGCACAGATTATGTCACCTTCGTCAGTTACATGTGTTAACGGAAAATTAGAAGTCCCAAACAACCCAATTATTCCAGTAATAATCGGGGATGGAATCGGTTTAGATGTTACTCCTGTAGCCACCAAAGTTTTGGATGCAGCAGTCTCAAAAGCCTATTCTGGTGAAAAGTCTATTTCTTGGGAAGAAGTTCATGCTGGTGAAGCAGCTTTTGAGGAAACTGGTGAATGGCTTCCTGAATCTACCCTTGATTCGATTAGAAAACATTTGGTCGCTCTTAAAGGACCATTGACCACTCCTGTAGGAGGCGGCTTTAGGAGCCTTAATGTAACATTAAGACAAAAGTTAGATCTTTTCGCATGTGTTAGGCCAGTAGTTTGGTTTGAAGGTGTTCCTAGTCCTGTAAGGAATCCTGAAAAAGTGGATATGGTCATTTTTAGGGAAAATACTGAAGATATCTATGCAGGAATTGAGTGGCAAGCAGGAACAAAAGAAGTGGCTAAAGTTCTGAAATTTCTCGAAGAAGATATGGGAGTATCGCAAATTAGGTTTCCCGCAACAAGCTCTTTGGGCGTTAAGCCAGTTTCCAGTGAAGGAACCAAGAGACTTGTTAGAGCTTCGTTAAATTATGCAATTGATAATGATAAATCATCAGTTACTCTAGTTCATAAAGGAAATATTATGAAATTTACTGAAGGTGGATTCAGAGATTGGGGATATGAAATTTCACGAGAAGAATTTGGAGCTAATCCACTTGATGGAGGACCTTGGCACGTCTTTAAAAATCCAAAGACAGGTAAAGATATAATCGTTAAGGACGTAATTGCAGATGCAATGCTCCAGCAAATATTGACTCGGCCTTCTGAGTATGATGTTATAACAACATTAAACCTAAACGGAGATTACATTTCCGATGCCTTAGCTGCTCAAGTTGGAGGAATTGGTATAGCTCCAGGCGCAAACATAAATTACGATTCAGGCCATGCCTTGTTTGAGGCTACTCACGGCACAGCTCCAAAATATGCCGGGCAGGATAAAGTAAATCCAGGTTCAGTTATTCTATCTGGTGAAATGCTTCTAAGGTATCTTGGTTGGAAAGAGGCTGCAGATCTAATTATCGAAGGTATGCAGAAAACTATCGGGGCTAAAACAGTCACATATGACTTTGAGAGGCTAATGGATGGTGCTAAATTGTTAAAATGTAGTGAATTTGGTAATGCCATTATTGAAAATTTGTGAATCTCCAAGAAATCAAGAATATTGCGACTTCTGAAGAATTGATTGATAGAGCATTACGTAGAGCATCAAAAGTTGAGGAAAAGGTTAGAAATCCAGATTATAGGGCAAGGCTTACTGCAGTTAGAAAAATTCACTCAGTAGCAGATAATTTGGCTAATCCTATGATTAGTTATGTTAAAGCATTTCCATCTTTTGACAGTATTCACCCTTTTGACAGAGAGATTATTGATCTTACAGTAGGTGTTGATATGCTCAAAAAATCTTTGGGGGCAATTGATTGGGCTAGAAAAGAGGTATTGATGATTTCAACTAAGTATGTGCCTCGAGCCAGGGCGAGGAAGAGTGCAGAGAATACTATGAAAATTATGAGTGAGGCCTATACCAAGATGACTAATGTTGTTAGACAAATATCTAAAAGTTTTGATTTTTTAATTTCGGCAAGATCAATTTTTCGTAATCTTCCCAATGTAGACACGGAGTCACCAATTGCAGTTTTTGCCGGAGCGCCTAACGTAGGTAAATCTAGCTTGATAGGTGCAGTTTCTTCCGGTAAGCCAGAAGTGAAAAGTTATCCTTTTACAACAAAGGCAGTATCTCTAGGCCACATTAAGAAAAAATATACAGTGTTGCAAGTTATGGACACCCCAGGCTTGTTAGATCGTCCAGATTTAGAGAGAAATGACATGGAAAAGCAAGGTATAGCTGCCTTTGATTATTTAGAGCCTGTAATCGTATTTTTGACAGACTTAACAGGTACTTCCGGATATTCAATTGAAATGCAAACTAATTTACGCGATGAATTAAAACTAAGATATCCTAATTGTCAATGGATTGATGTATTCAGCAAGAAAGATTTAGATTTTGAAAATGAAGCCAATTTTGAAGATGCAATTGAAGTATCTGCCTATAAGGAAGAAGGTATTGATTTTTTCAAAGACAAATTGCTAGAAACTATTCCTTAACCTTCATGTCATGAGTATCGCCTACTATGCTTTGAGTGTAAGGCGACATGAGTTCAATAGTTGCTTTCTCATGATAATCTTTTAAGTTCATACATCCCGTATTGCTTAACGCAGCTTTAATTTTACGAATGTCTTGTTTTAGCTTTGGTTTTAATCTTCCCCAATTTTCTACAGTACCTTCTTCACCTTCAGCGAAAAAGGTTTTTCGAGCTACATGTCCATATCTATCTAAGTTCCTTGCACGGGCAGATCCTTCACCCCAGGTTGCTACATATTTTATGTCAGGCTCGTGTGTTGTTTGTTGCATATTCGCATCATATTTTTCGCCTTCAGCCTCAAAAAAGTGATTAAAATATCCTCCCATCATAACGGCATCGGCAATACTTAGTGCAATAATCATACTCCCTGCATCAGATACACCCCCGTCAATTACAATTGAAACATATTTTCCAGATTCCTTTAGATAATCAGCTCTGGCCCTTTCAACCTCCATTAAAGCAGTCATAGGAGCTCGTCCAGTAGCTTTTTCTCTCTGCGTTGTACAGATTGAACCAGATGACATACCTACTTTGATAACATCAGCTCCACTATTCATGAGAAATTTAGCACCCTCGTAAGTAATCACATTGCCTGCACAAATGGGTTTACCGAGTTTCATTTTTGCGTAATCTTTTAGAACTTTTGAGGTAAATTCATTGTAAGCATCTGAAGTATCTATAACAAATATATCAGCACCAGCTTCATCGCAAGCTTTTACGCGTTTCTTCCAACCTTTATGCGTTGATATTGCAGCACCTACTACTATATTTTCCACATCCTTTTTGAAAGCAATTTTCACTAAGCGGCCTAAGTCATCTAATACAATCAAATAATTATTTTCTTCTAATTCCTTTTTTGCCTGTTTAACCGTTATTTCTGAGTTCTTTGTATGAGGCAATTCCTCAACACTTGTCATAATTGATAGAATATTTTCAGCAGGAGTTTCATTGCTTTCTAAATATTTATCAAAATTAAATAACCCTAAAAATACATTATTTCTATCAGTTACGGGTATTTTTGAGTGTCCATGCTTCTCAACTAGCCTTACAGCTTCATCAATAGTGGCATTGTCTCTTACAGATACAGGATCTTCGACAAACCCCATTTCATATCCTTTAATTTTGTTGATAATATCAACTTGCTCTTTCACAGATAGTCTAGCAGGCAAAACACCTAGCCCACCTTCTTTACCTAACGCAAGAGCCATTTCATATCCAGTTACAGATGTCATAGCGGCACTCAAAAAAGGAATGCCTAGGCTTAATTGGCCCAAATTAGATTTCAAGTTAATATTGTTTAAATTACAATCTTTTGAAGTGAAGTCAGTTAAAAGACTAAATTCACTAAAAGTTCGTCCAGCTTCTAATATTACTTTCTTAGCCATATACTCCCTTTGTAAGGAGATTTATTAAACTATCTAACTTACTTCATGAGAAGTATATATTTCGTTTGTAGTTATAGTAACTCTCACGAAAGTAGTACATTTTGGTAGATCCTTGATTCTTCTAGCTCCAACATATGAACATGCAGATCTTACACCGCCAAGAATGGACTGAATTGTATTTTCTACTTTACCTTTGTATGGGACTCTTACTTCTTTGCCCTCTGGAGCCCTATGCTTTGCTACCTCACCAAAATAGGTAGTCATAGCTTTTTCAGAGCTCATTCCATAGAATATTTTACTTTTTGTTCCATCTTCGTTTTCAATGAGTTCTCCTCCAGACTCAGCGTGGCCAGCTAACATACCTCCTAACATGACAAAATCCGCACCAGCTGCAAATGCCTTTGCAATATCTCCAGGCGATGTACATCCTCCATCCGACATCACATGTCCCCCTAGACCATGTGCAGCATCTGCACATTCAGATATTGCAGATAACTGAGGGTATCCTACTCCAGCTACTTTTCGAGTTGTACAAACAGAACCAGGACCTATTCCTACCTTAACAATATCAGCTCCGGCCAAAATAAGAGCTTCAGTCATTTCTCTTGTTGCAACATTACCAGCGATAATTATTTTATCATCAAATTCTTTTCTTACTTTTCTAACAAATTGAAGAAAATCTTCCCTGTAACCATTAGCAACATCAAGGCAAATGTATTGTAACTTCTCATGAATAGCCATTTTCCGCCTTAACAATTCCATACTTTCTTCAGTAGATCCTGAAGTTATAGCAATGTGATAAGGATCCATTCCATCTTGAATTGCTTTTTTTATATCTTTAACAGAATAAAACTTCTGTAAACAGGTAAGTAATCTATCCTTTTGCAGTTCATTAGCTATTTCGAAAGTTCCAGTTGTATCCA
>MIZB01000281.1_pt1 | contig 36777 bp, 39 predicted proteins | sample 888171 | NCBI WGS metagenome assembly MIZB01 (sample SAMN05440186, study PRJNA335308) | marine metagenome | isolation source: marine water
GAATACTCAAGCTTGCATGCCTGCAGGTCGACTCTAGAGGATCCCACATGTAGAAACATACACCTTATTTCATTTCTTTCTAAACCTTCAAGTGAAGGCATAATATTAGATCTTATAACTCTGTCCAAAGCTAACTCTGGGCCATATTTCTTTACTGAATTAAATATAGTAACCATAGAATCAATAACTAGCGCCGGGCCGATTTTTCTAAATGTACGTACTCCTAATGGTGTTTCATCTCCTCTCTTAGGAGTTTCACCGGGAGTTAAAAATTTGACTAATTTCTCGTGGCAGGCATACATACTTCCCTCATCATCGTAGAAATCAAACTTTTTATTTGGGAAGTGGCGGCATGTCTCTCCGAATTTCCATAAACCATCTCCTTCGGGTCTAGGAGGGACTAAACCAAGCTTCTTTAGCTTAAAATATACGAAAACAGGCATACGATTGTATTCGTCTTCGGGGAGTGGCAATCCTATTTCAACAAATGCAAAACGTCTCATTAAAGCGAAACCAACATTGAACAAAGTATTCTTATCTTGCGTATTCATAGTTCCGATTATTCTAAATTCAGGAGGCATCATGAACGGAGCTCCTCCAGTTTCTTTATGAGTTAGTAATGGTTGCTTATCTCTGTATTCAAAGACAGTAAATAATTTACCAAAAGCTTCATCAATGTTTGCTCTATTAAACTCATCAATTACAAGATAGTGAGGCTTTCCTCTTTCACGTATAGATTTTTCACATAATTTAGCAGCTTCAGCTACATATCCGTCTTTGAAGTAATATCCTCCGGAGTCGTCAGGAGAAATACCTCCAATAACATCGAAATTAGACCATTCGGCGTTTGCAGTAACAATTGTATAATTTGGAGCCATACTGCCATTTGGTTGTTTTATCTCTCCACATAATTTAGTAAGCAATATGTTAGACAGAGCAGTTTTACCAGTTCCAGGCTCTCCGAATAGCATAATATTCTTACCTGAAGTCAAATGAGTAATTACCTCATCGACAGTTTCTCGTGTAGTAGAGTAGGCTTCAGCAATTTCATGGAAATCTACATCATAATCAACTTCAATGGCTTCCCTTATTTCAACAGATTGATCAACACTATCCATCATTGTTTTTTCGACTAGCTCGATATCAGGAGTATGTTCTGTAGTATGTTTTAATTCAACTTGGAATTCATCACCGTATTCGTTCATTAAGAATTCCATGGCTGAGTCAACACTCCATTCAGGCATTGCCTTTTGTTCACCAGGGATAGATGGTGCGAAAGGATCTTGTCGGTTTGGCATAGCTGCATCACTTGCAATAGATAATTCACGTAGTTTTTGAGAACCAAATTTGTAGCTTAGCCAAAAACCAACAATAGTAACTAAGGTAGATAGAAGAAGATTGAATTGTTCATCACCATCTTCAGGCCATTTTACATCATTGCCTCCAAGAATCACTGGAGCAATGAATGTTCCAAATAGCGCAAAAATTCCAGATGTAAAAATTACGAAATAAGCAACCCCCATAGATCCGGCTTCTCCTCTCCTTTTACGATAAAATTGAACCATACCTACAGTAGCTACACCAAGTGCCATGATAGTTAGTGTAGTATCATTTTCATCGAAACCGAGTCCACCCTCGTCGCTAGTTACTACATTGAAAACTAAGATAGCAAATTGAAGACCTAAACCTGATAAAATCATTGAGAAATATTTTGCTTCATCAATATCGTTAATTTTAGTATTGGATATAAGCCAGTTCGTCACGCCTAAAAATATGAAAGTGGCAGATAGTAATAAAATCATGTTATCACCATTTCCTAAATCTAGTGGCTTTACGCCGAGATTGTTGTAGTTTAGCAATTGGCATTCAGTAATTAGCGCTTGATTTGCTTCAGTTGCATTTGTAACAATGTAAAATCTTTCGTCAGCAGTCATTTCATCACTACAAACTGCGTATGGCCCTAGAGAATAATTGTAGAAAGCAGTTGAGAATAGTAGTGCAGCTGCAATTATAAAAATGTAAAAGGTTAAAGTTGGTGGATCATCTAAGGGTCTTGCAAGAGAAGTCCTTATCAGAAGTACACCACCAGATACAACTAAGCCAATTGTACATACAAATCCAATAGTAAGTGAAAGTGAAAAAATTAAATTATTCAAGATTCCACCGTATATTACAAACAGAATGGCCTCTATTGATGTAAATGCTAAAACTGGAATTACTATGGCTGTGTTTGATACTTTGCTATAAATGTAAAAGCCTGTTGTTAGTAGTAGTAAATTTAAGACAAAAAATGAAATAGTACTAATAGCCTTCATGTCAACTGGGCATCCGTATCTCTCGTCAGCTTCAAGTTCACCGTTAGCGTTTCGATCTGTTATTCTTATATCATTTCCGTCACTATCAACTGTCATAAAGTCATAGTATCGATCTGCATCAAACCACTCGCAGTGGAATGGCTCTCCTGAGAATGGCTCACCAACTGGCCTCCCTAGGGTTACACTATTTGCAGTATTATTCTCATCATATACTGTATCAGTTACGGGTTTGGTTGTAGTCCATCCATCTGTTGATTCCTCATCAGTTGCAGGAACAGTTGATACAAGAAGACCTACTACACCAGATAAAAGTAAAATTGATAGAACTACAACAGTAAGTGGAGCGACGTAATTCAATTCTCCTTTTGATAGGAAAATCTTATCCAATCTTTTATTCAAAGTTCCAAGTAAATCTCCAAACTGAGAAAATTGTTCTGTAAACTTTGCCAAACTGCTTTCAGATTTTTCTTCTGAAGCTTCAGTTTCAGTAGCGCTTAGAGTCTCTTCCAATAATTTTTCTTCTTCACTTAATTCAGTTGTCTCTCCTGAATCAGGTTTGGTATTTTCTACATCGCCTAAATTCATCTCAGCGATATCTGAAGAAAGATCATTAGCAACATCGGATGAAGATTCTTCTGGTGGTGCTTCCTTAACTTCAGGTTCAAAATCAGATCCACACATGCTACATGTAAGAGCACTGTCTTCCTCTTCCATTTCACATACTGGGCAGACCTTCATAGCCGTTCACAGACTAGTCCATTAAAATGTTATCTGATGCGTTTACGTATTGAATGTTTCATTAAAAATCAAAAACTTTAAATAGGAGGTCTGGTAAAATCAACTCGGATGAAAGAACAATTACAACAAATACAAGCCGTAGCAATTGTTACATTTCTTTGTATTTTAATTTCAGTAAATAGTACTGGCGATTATGGTAAGTGGTTTGTGATTGATGGTGCTAGAGAGACAGTAGATCCTGTAACTGGTAATTCTACAGAGTACAATACATTCCAATATAATTATTATTTAGATTCATATTTATTTACAGATACTACTGGAAATAGTGAGTCTGTTATTTATGACGGCCAGGACTGCACTTATTGTTTAAATAAAGTAGACTCAGCAAATAATGCCCGCATGACGGCATATGCAGCAGGAGTTCTAGCGTTAGTAGTAGCATATATGGCATATAATGCAGTTAGTAGTCTTCATCAGAAAACACTTAGAAGTGCACTCAAGAACTTGAAATACGTGGCAATTCNTTGTCCTCNATAGTTGGTTTCATGTCTACATTTTTGTTTTATACTACATGGTCAGAAGCTTTGATACAAGATGAAGTAGCACTTTCATCAACAAATGCTGAAGGGGCTGATTCTAATAAGGAATTAGGTTGTCTTAAGAATCTTCTTAATTTTTACGGAGAGGGAACTTGTGAAGAATATGTTCAGTTACAGGCTGGTGAAGCTGACAGAGTTACAGGAAGATTGGGACCTGTATCTTGGAGTCCAGGAATCGGGTTTATTATTGTTCTAATAGGTTCAGCACTTACTGGTGGAGGTACTCTCTACATTTTAGGAAATATTGATGAAGAATGGCAAGCTATACTTAAGAAACAAGAATTAATTGAAAGACAGCAAGATATTAACGACGGTGAATTAGAAAAAAGTAAAGAATTAATGCAGGAATTTGAGGATACKKAGGAAAGGTTAAAGGAAGCTGAAAAAAGAATTGAAGATGTAAGAGATTCAGCAAATGATATTGATTATGACGGAATTGAAGATTTAGAGCACGAACTAGATAGAATAACTGCCTTGAATCAGAGTGTTAACACACTTAATAGTTCTTTAGAGTCGAAATTAAAAACGGCAAGAATGGCCACTTCAGAAGTTGAGAAAAGGGCTAGAATGGCCGAAAGAGAACTACAAGATGATCTTTCAGCAAAAAACAATCTTGAAAAAGAGATTGAAGACTTGAGAACAAAACACGAAAATGACATGCGTCTTAGTGATAGAATGACAAGGGAAATAGGTTCTCTGAGAACGATGAGTGATGATGCTGAGACAAAAGCAGTTGATGCAGAAAGAAAATTAAAATTAGAAAAACCAGACACAGTTAATGCCTTAGAGTCTTATGATTCTGTGAAAGCATCTTATGATAAAACAGTTGATGAAAAAAATAATTTAGAAAAAGAGATTATGGAATTAGAGCAACATACTCTTGAAGCTAATGAAAGAGAGAAGTCAGCTATAGCTGAAAGGAATGAGGCAATTAATAGAAGGAAAGAATTGGACAGAGAGGTAAAATTGATGGAAAAGAATAAAAAGAGAATTAACGATAAGTTTACTACATTAACAACAAACTTAGAAAAGGCTAAGAAAGAGCTCAACGAAGCAAGAGAGAAAGCTTCTTTGACTAATGAATGAACTAGATATTGAAAGGCAAACTATAATTGAGCTCGAGCAAAATAGTGAGCAATTCAGGCAAAAAGAAAATGAAATATTAGGTATGACCGATTCACTCAAGGAATTACAAGAGCAAGTTGATAATCAGAAAGAATCTAATAAGAAGATAAATGATGAATTAAAGATAGAAGTTAAGAGTAAAGAGAAAACACAAAAAGACTTATCGGCATTAGAAAATGCATCCAAGCAAGTTAGTAAGGTAATGCAGACTCTGAAGAAGCAATTCGAAGATGCAAAAGCTGAATTAGAACATTAACATAGACGATCGGAATAAAGCAGAGAGATTACTTGAGGCTGAAAAGAGCGAGCATGAAAAATTAAAAGAAGATTTAGATTTCCTTCAGGGTACTACTATAGGAAGTGAGGAAGTATACTGAGACGTAAAATCAAGGCAATGGACAAGTTGAAATCCCTAAAGAAAAAGCATTAGCTGATGAAATGAATGAAGAAACTCAAAAGCTTTCAGACAGCAATAAAGACTTGGAAGAGAAAATTAAAGAAGCTCGCGTGGAAAGTTTGAACAAGTCAGCAGCCACACCTGACGTTTCTAATACTCCAGGTGCTTCTATTGGAACTAGTCTTACTGTTAAAAATTTAACAAAGGAAACAGAGCACACTTTTGAATTAGTAAATCCGGAAGATGCTAATATTCCACAAGGAAAGATTCCATTATCTAATCCAATTGGAAAGTCTCTTGAAGGTTCAAAAGAAGGCGACGAAGTAAAAGTAGGGCCAACAACGTTCAAAGTTCTCAAAGTAAATTGAAGCTGTTCTAAAATAGAGCATCCTTTTTGGCTTATCATGAATCACGTGTTACCAAAAGATAGTACTCAAATGAGGGATTGGTCTTGGGATCAATATGTACCTTTTTTTGATCATTTAGAAACTTTTGATTTAAATCCAGCCAATATTTCTAACTGGATGAAATACTGGTCAGATTTATCTGAATTAGTAGGTGAAGTAGGTACTTCAGTTTATGTTTCCACAACTGTTGATACAACTGATGAAGAGGCTAAAGAGAGATATCACAAGTTCTTAGAAGATATAAGCGAGAATGTAAGCTCTAGGAATCAAAAATTAAAGATTAAATTTCTGGATTCGGGTCTATCTCCAGATGATTTTGAAGTACCATTGAGAGGAATAAAGAGTGAAGTTAATTTGTTTTCAAAGGATAATCTCCCTTTATTAACTTCAGATGCTAAGCTCTCCAAGGAATATGACGCAATAATAGGTTCTCAAACAGTTAAATGGGAGGATGAAGAGATTACTCTTACACAATTATCACCCATAATGTTGGAAACAAATAGAGATAGGCGTGAGAAAGCATGGAAATTAGCATCAACTAGGCGCCTTCAAGATAGAAATTCTATTAATAAAATTTGGGAAAAGGTTCTAAGAATACGAATGTCTATTGCAGATAATTCCGGTTACGATGATTATAGGGAATGGAGATGGGAATATCTTAAAAGATTTGACTACACTCCTGAAGATTGTTTAACTTTCCACGAGTCAATTGAAAAAGTTATAGTCCCTTTAGCAAATAAACTACTTGAAAAGCGTAAAGTAGCACTCGGCCTCGACAAATTAAAGCCATGGGATCTTAGCGTTGATATTTTTGGGCGAGATGCACTTGTACCTTTTGAGAATGCAGATGAATTAGAAGATAAATGTCACAATATATTTAATGCTGTAGACTTAGAATTAGGTAAGCATTTTGCGATCATGAGAGAGAAAGAATTGCTGGATTTAGGAAATAGAAAAGGAAAGGCACCAGGTGGCTATTGTACAGAGTATCCATTTCAGCGTCTGCCTTTCATCTTCATGAATGCAGTAGGAACTCATAGCGATGTTCAAACGATGATACATGAAGGAGGTCATGCCTTTCATGTTTTTGAGTCTGCAGATCTGCCTTATTCGAGTCAAAGAGATGTAGGTATGGAATTTGCAGAGGTAGCTTCAATGGCAATGGAACTTTTGGCATCTCCTTTTTTGGCAGAGAAAGACGGTGGTTTTTATTCGGACGAGGATTCTGCAAGAGCTAGAATAGAGCATCTAGAGAAAGTCATTATGTTTTGGCCATACATGGCAGTTGTAGATGCTTTTCAGCATTGGGCCTATACAAATCCTGATAAAGCATTAAAATCAGATAATTGTGATGCAGAATGGACTGCTTTATGGGAAAGGTTTCAAATGTCAGAACACATTGATTATAGTGGATGTGAAGATATAATTGCTACCGGTTGGCATAATAAATTACATATCTACCATGTACCCTTTTACTATGTTGAGTATGGGATGGCTCAGCTTGGAGCAATACAAATCTGGGGCAAGTCGCTGAAGGATGCTAAGAAGGCAATACGTACTACAGAGCGGCCTTAAGTCTCGGAGGTAATGCAACACTTCCCCAATTATATGAAGCTGCAGGAGCGAGATTTAGTTTTGATGACAAAACATTAGAATATGCCGCAAATTTAATAGAAGAACAAATAAAGGATTTATCATGAGTAATAATTCAGGTGATGATTCCTTAGCCTCAAGTCATAGCTGCTCTAGCTGTAACCCTCCAAATGAAGATTCTATACAAATTAAGTCAGCTAATAAAGAGCCTATTTTGGGTGGACTTTCAGTTCAGGATGAATTTGCTCCAAACTCAATTTGTTTTGGCTGTGGCCCGTCAAATAAGGAAGGTTTGCAGCTTAAGTCCTACAGGTATAGTGGAGGTCTGGTCGCTAAATTTGAAAGTGAAGAGAAACATCAAGCTTTTCAAGGAGTTATAAACGGAGGAATTATCGGCTCATTAATTGATTGTCATGGAAATTGGACTGCAGCAGTAGCAATAATGGATAGAAATGGGTGGGAAAAGCCACAATGTACTGTAACTGCACAATATGAAGTTAAATTGAAACGTCCAACACCTTTTGGGAAAAAATTAAAGTTAAACAGTAGAGTTTTAGCATTACAGGAAGACAGGGCTGAAGTAATCATTGAATTAAAAGCCGACGGCAAGACATGTGCAACAGGTAGAGGCTTATTTGTTGCAGTTAAGGAAGGTCATCCTGCATATCATCGCTGGAACTGATAATGGATAATCAAGAACTGTGGACTAAAGCCTTGTCGGAACATAATTCAGGAGAGTATCTTGAGGCTCATGAAGTTTTCGAGGATTTATGGCTCGAAATTGATGATAGAGTCGAAAAGGATATAGTTCAAACATTTGCTCAAGCAGATGCTCTTGCAGTTCATCTACAAACGGGAAATTTAGGGGCTGCCCAAAGGCTAATGAGACAGTTGCCGGAGTTATCACAGAATTTCCCGAATAATTATAGGAACACTAACCTCGAAGAATATAAGAAATGGATAGATTCTATGATTTCACAAATTCCAATTTTTGGAGTGGTTCCACAAATTCAAAATAAAGTACCTCCTAAATTATTGGATGGCAGATAGTAATGTATTGTAATTTTCAGGTTCAGATATACAAGCCTCTTGCATAGGTTTAATTATTTGGAAAAGTGCAGCCGCAGTCCCATTTTTTAAATCGAGAGGATGTAGAGATCCTGAAAGGTAAGAACTTTCCAATTCTTCATATGATTCAAAAGTTAAATTTCCTCCGAATTTTTCGGGCCTTTCTATAACTATATCTTCTAGTGCAGGTTTTAGCAAGTGTTGCCATATGTCAAGAACGGGATTCCCCTCTCTTTCGAGTGGACAGTATGCCTTTGATATTTTCTTCATCAGTTTCTTTTTAGTGTCATGAACCAATAAGGTCCCATTTGGATTCGACTTTGACATTTTAGCAGCAGTATCCATTCTTCCAGGTCCAGACAAAGATCCTAGTAGTGGGGTATGTAGTGCAACAGGTTTTGGTAGTTTCAATTTATCTGCAGCATCTCTTGCTAACATGTGTGCATGACGCTGGTCCATCCCACCTAGTGCAAGGTCGACATCCAATGCATATATGTCCGTTGCTTGCATTGCAGGATAGAAAAACTTTGACATGTCCTTATCGCCATCACTCTCATCCCTTCCCATAATGGACAAAGCTCTTCTCATTCGTTTTAAGCTACTCACTTTTGAAACTCGAAGAACCATTTCCCAATATCCTTTTTCATTTACTAGCTCATTAGCTGTTCTAAACTTAACACCAGGTGCAAACACAGTGAACATTTGTCTTTGATATTCAACGCCTGCCCTCAGATTTTTCCAGTCTCCTCCCAGCTTATCATTAATATATCCATGCCAGTCTGCCAAAAGTACGATTACTTCAAATCCAGCCTCTACAAGATTCCTACATTTTAACATTGGAACTAAAGATCCGGCATGTAACAATCCAGAAGGTTCAAAACCGNNACANTAAGNCCTTTGGNATTTTCCTTTTNCAGAAAGTAATTTATCTAGTTCNAGACTNCAGTAACACATTCTGCAACACCCCTTAACACAAGAGATTTACGATTAGNACATGATTCTACTGAAACAGGCCATTAATTAACTGCTTTGGTTTNCTGGTTAAATCGACCAAAAAAGTATTTAAACGTGGTTAGCTAGGAGTGTTAGAGTAAATATGTCCGAATCAAATCCTGAAGTTCTCAAAGCAGTCCGTCTTCTTGTTGGCGATCTTGTAAATAAAGAAAGGTATGTTATGTTGCCTGCAGAGCCTGGCGAAGGTGATCCAGTTCTTGGTAAATTTAGAACTGTAAGCGATGCAAAAAGATTTGCAAGTCGCAGTGATATAACTGAATTTTCTCTATGGACTCGATTAAAAGTAGTGGGTGGAGGTTCTTTGAAAGAAGATTTTAAGGATTCTGATGATGAAGAAGAAATTGATGACGACTTAGGTGACTTACTCGATGATGATTCAGATTTACCAGATCTCGAAGAAGATGCAGATTTAGATGAACTTCTATGAGTAATAATATAATCATACGTCAAAACCTTAAGAAAAATCTTAAAGGTTCAACATTCATTTGTGGGTTTCCAGGAGTTGGGTTAGTAGGTAACATTGTTGCAAATTTTCTTGTTAACAATCTTAAATTAGATCAGATTGGAGTAATTGACAGTGATACTTTTCCATCAATTTCAGTGGTTAAAGACGGGATTCCAAACCATCCAATGAGGATTTATGCCGGAGAACAGGTTTGCAATAATGGCAAATGTAATCAGCTAGTCATTTGCGTTAGCGATTTTGTCCCTCCAGCATCAGTAACAAAAGCTTTAGTCAATACCATATTTGATTGGGCAAAAGATCAAGGTTGTATTAGTTTTATTACTGGTGAAGGATTTTCGTCAACTGCAAATGGAGATAAAGACGAAGCTGTTGTTTACGGAGTTACATCCACAGAGTTTTCAAAGGCATGGATAACTGATGCAAAAGTAAAGCCTTTTGAATTTGGAACTATTGGAGGTTTTACAGGAGTAATGTTAAGCGAAGGCAGGTTGCGTAATCAGAACGTTTTAGGTCTTCTTGCCGAAGTTGAAGAAGATATTCCAGATGCACGTGCCGCGTCAAAAATTATTGAATCCATAGACAAATTACTTTTGGAAATAGATTTAGATCCAAAGCCTTTACTCGAAGAGGCAGCTTCACTTGAGAGAGAGCTGCAAAAAGTTACTGAGCAAGTTCCAACAGAAGCTAATAATTCTATTCCAAGATATATTGGATAGGCTTAAAACTACAGAGATTTACATATAATCGTGAGCCGAAGTTTAAGGGAAGTTAAAGTTTCAATAATTTCGAATATTAAACAAATATTCAAAGATAGAGAATACCCTCAACTTCCTATTGACGAAACTCCTATTCAGGGAGATTTGTCAGTTATTTGTTTCCCTGGAGCTCAGACTCTAAAAAAAAGTCCTGAAGCTGTGGCAAATGAAGTGGGTGAAATGCTATCTAATCTTAAATTCGTTAAGAGAACTTTTATTGTTAAAGCTTTTTGCAATATCGTACTTGATTGGGATGGATTAATTACAGATGTTTTTAGTGATATCAGAGACGATAGATATGGTAGAGGTTCTCCAAAAGACAAATCTATTTTAGTTGAGCATACTTCTGCAAACGCGACAGGTCCTTTTCATATGGGTCGGGCTAGAAATCCTATAATTGGCGATAGTATTTCCAGACTTCTTCGATATAATGGGTATAGTGTTTCTACTGAATATTATGTAAATGATACTGGTAGACAAGCAGCTACTGTTGCATTTGGGATTAAACATTATGAAGGGGGTGATTCTAAGAAGACAGACCATAAATTAGTGGAATGTTATCGGCAAGCTTCGGATGATTTAAAGAATAAATCAAGCATAAAATCTAAAATTTATGATAAAATGGAACTTATTGAGGCTGGCGATAAAGAGGCATTAATTGAGGTAAAGAATGCGGCTGAAATGATGCTTTCAGGTATGCGTTTATCACTTAAGAGATTGAATGCAGAAGCAGATTCATATTTCCACGAATCTGATTTAATTCTTGATGGTACAGTTAATAAAGTAATTAAGTCTCTAAAAGAGAGTGATATCTGTGTAGAAGAGGAAGGTGCCTTTTATCTGGATTTAACAAGTAAGAATATTGCAGGAAGGAATCAAAAGTTTTTCTTTACTCGTAATAATGGCTTAAGTTTGTACACTACTCGTGACATTGCATACCATCTTAATAAATTTGATAGGTTTCCTAATTCTTTGAATGTATTAGGAGAGGACCATAAGCTTCAAAGTAATTTGCTTAATATCGCTCTGGAGGAGTTAAATTCCCCTAAACCTGACAATTTGTTTTACTCATTTGTTAATCTTCCAGGAGGTAAGATGTCAACGCGTGCTGGACGTGTAGTATACTTAGATGATATGATGGATAAAATAGTACAAGCTTCCTTTGATAGATTAGATGAGGTTGATATGGACACTGAGGAAAAACATTTACTTTCTGAAAAGATAGGCGTAGGTTCCTTAAGATATAACATCCTTAAAGTTCAAGCCGAAAAGGGTTTTACATTTAGCATAGAAGATGCACTTAGTATACAAGGCGATTCAGCTCCTTTTGCCATGTATTCTCACGCTCGAATGTCTTCTATATTGGCTAAGTACGGTAAGGATATTCCACAGATTAATATTGATTCAGATTTAGTTGAAGCTGAAATTGACTTAGTTAGAGTAATCTGCCAATGGCCGCAAATTGTTAGTTCTTCATCAGACAAACTTGCTATTCATATTATTCCAAATTATGTTCATCAGTTATCTTCACAATTCAATAGTTTTTACAGAGATTGTAAAGTTATTGGAGAAATTAATGAATCATTTAGGATAAACTTAGTGCATTCCTCAAAGAGAATATTGTTTGATGCCCTTGATATTATGGGAATTGAAGCTCCTGAAAGAATGTAGTGGTGGTGAGGGAGAGATTCGAACTCCCGTGGTCACGATCTGCAGTCGTGTGCATAGCCGGGCTCTGCCACCTCACCTACTATTATTTGCAGTAAAGGAAGTATATTAATTATTAGTTACTGCCTCTTGCGATAGTTCTTGAAATATCGTTAGCATTCATTTTCTTTTTCATGTCCCCTAAAAGACTCTTGTAATGTGTGATTTGCTCGTTAATTCTCTCAATTTCAGTTTTATCAGCATCTCCTCTTTCAAATCGTTCTTTAACTTTCTCTTTTCGACCTTCCCATTTTTCTAATTCATCAAGAACTTCAATAATTTTATCTTCAACACTTTTCATACTACATGAACCTTATTGTTTCTAAATTACTTGGCACTCTGCAATCTAATCGGACCTTTCTCCTAATATCGTTAGCAAATTGTTCACATTTTTGTGGATCTCCATGATTTAGTAGAACAATCTTAGGTCTTGGCCTTATTGTCCTTAGGTATCTCATTAATTGTCTTTTATCACTATGTCCAGAGAAACCTTCGCATGTCTCAATATTCATGTTAACCTTTACAGGAATAGTTCCACCTTTTTCCCTGTCATGTAGATGTATTTCTTTTGCACCTTGCTGCACTCTTTGGCCCATTGTTCCAGCTGCCTGGTATCCAACAAAGACCATTGTGCTGTTAAAATCAGGGGCCCAGTGTCTAAGGTACTCCATTACAGGTCCTCCATTTACCATTCCAGAGGTAGCTAATACAATGGCAGGCTCCTCTCTTCCACAGATTTCTTGTCGCATATCTGTACTTTCAACTTTATTAAATATTTCTGATCTAAATGGGTTGTCTTGGTTCTGGTAAACTTTATTTCGTAGATTATTGTTAAGATACTCTGGATAAGCAGAATGCAATGCCGTAGCTTCCCATATCATTCCATCTAAGTATACTGGCATGTCTTTCAGCTTCCCTTCAGAGTGTAATTTTTCTAAAACAAGCATAACTTCTTGTGACCTACCAACTGCAAACACAGGAATCAAAATCTTACCCTTTTTCTCAACAGTCCTATTAATTATATCATATAATGTTCGAGAACCCTCTTCCCTTGCAGGCTGAAAATCATTATATCCTCCATATGTTGATTCCATGATTAACCCTTCTAATCTTGGGAAATGATTTACAGCTCTATCAAAAAGCCAAGTATTTTCAAATTTAATATCTCCTGAGAAAACGAGATTATATTGTCCATCTCCAACATGAAAGTGTGCGGCGGCAGATCCTAAAATATGGCCTGAATTGTGAAATGTCAATTTTAAATCTGGCGATACGTCAGTTGTATCTCCATAATTTAAGGGAATGGTATTTCTTATTGCTTGACGTATATGTTCAGTGTTGTATGGGACTTTTTTACCTTCAGCGTTCTGTATTTTTATAAAATCGTTCTGTAGCAACGAAGCTAGTTCTCTTGTAGGTGGTGTACAATAAATAGGTCCATCAAATCCATAAACAAATAGCATAGGTAACAGTGCTGAATGATCTAAATGAGCATGTGTGAGTACTACTGCATCAATTCCTTCCAGAGGAGTCACTTCAGGAGCACTTAGGAAAGGGCTTGGTTCTTTCTCGTTACCAGGATTAAATCCACAATCGACGAGAACTTTACTATCTTTTGTCATTAAGAGGTGACAAGATCTTCCAACTTCTTTGTATCCTCCAAGTGCAGTAACTCTTACATGCTGTTCGCCAGGAATAGTATCTCTAAATATTTTTTTACCTACTTTCGTTAAAAACTTCTTTCTACCTTCTGCCACTTTATCCTCTAACATGTAATTTCGAATGTCTTTCAAAGTTCTAGATTCCATTGGTGAAGACCTTATCACAACGGGATTCCATCCAATTTCTCTTCTAATTTGATTTAGTACAATTCCATGTTTACCTATAGCTCTTCCTGGGTTACTTGCTTCTAAAATAACATCTCCGTTAATCTCATCGAATCTAGTGTCTACAATGCCAGCTTCTTCGGGTAAAATCTCACTAAGTTTTTGTTTTGCACCTAGTATAGGTTTTCGCACACTGGAATCAGCCTTAATTACGATTCTTTTTCTAACATTTTGGGCTAATTTTCTGATTAAGTCATTATTATCTGAAAATATTTCCAAGTTAGGAGTATACAAAACCACGTTCGAAGCTTCGACTTTTACATCTGTGAATGTGATATTGTCTGGAATAACTTCTGTTGCGACTTTCTTTACTAATTTTATTACGTCCTCTACGGCCATTTGACCTTCCTTAATTGTTGACTTGCGTCTACAAATTAGCTTGAATTTTGTCTATCTCTTCGAAAGAAACCTTGTGGTATCCTTTTGAATCAATAACACACATTGATATGCCATCACCTGAAGCTGAATCTCTCTTCATAGCTGCGGTTAATGCTCGAACACCTAATTCTTTTCCTTCCTTGATGGACATGTTTTCTTTAAACCTGTCTTCTAAAACACCATATACAAATGGCGACCCTGAGCCAGTAGTTTGGAATTTATCAGGTATAGATCCCCCTGCAGCATCCAGTGAATAAACGTGACCTCCTTCAGAATCAATTCCGCCAAGTAATAATTGTACCCAGAATGGCATGTATCTTCTTCCATTCATTATATTCGCCATCAATGTTGATGCCGCTTTTAGTGACATGTTTGTTCCGGTTTTGAGCTCATAAAGTTTAACCTCAGCAGATAGCCATCTTGCAAGCATTTGAGCATCTCCAACTAATCCAGCTACCGTTAATCCCATGTTGTCCGATATTCTGAAAAGTTTCTTTGTAGTCCTTTGTACGTCCTAATGAGGTTTCCCATTGTGGTCCCTACATTTCCGTAGCCATTACAATACCGTCCTTACTAAACTAATCCAATAGTTGTTGTACCTTTTTTTAAATCTTTTTCTGACAAAAAACTACCTCCACGAGTAAAACTAATGTTTCATCGGACCCAAGTATATTAGATTAATGGCCATGTCAAAATCATAAACAATAGTTAAATATCGGTCACCAATCGACACTAGAGGTAAGTAGTGTTTAAAGCCAGAATTAAAGCAGATAGCCTGAAAGAATTTATCGGAACCGTTGGTTCATTAGTCGATGAAGCAAAGATAAATGTTAGTGAAGAAGGTCTTCAAGTTAAAGCTAGTAGATCCCTCTCATGTAGCCATGTATTGAAGCCAATCTCATGAAATCAGCATTTGACAGTTTTGAAGTTAAGGATGTTCAGATGGGTCTGGACATTGATAAATTCAAAAGTGTTTTAACTATGGCTGGAAAGGATGAAATGGTTATCCTTGAAAAAGACGACGAACTTAATAGATTAGTAGTCAATATAGGGAATTTGACAAGAGCTATGCCTTTGCTTGATACCTCAGGAATGCCCGATCCCAAAGTTCCATCATTGGATTTACCAGCTAACGTTAGCGTAGCTTCTGGAGAAATAGGTCAAGGAATCAAAGCTTCTAAAGCAGTCTCAGATCATATTGCACTTTCAACCTCTAAAGATAGTTTTAGGTTAGTTTGTGAAGGCGATAATCAGAATAGGGTTGACTTGTCTTTAGGAAAAGATCAACTTGAAAAATTAAGTTCATCGGAAGATTGTACCTCTTTATTTTCATTAGAGTATTTTTCTTTAATGGTAAATTCACTTCCAGCAGATCGCATACTTCACATTATGTTAGGTTCAGATCTTCCGGTTAAGATAGATGCCGATTTAGCAGTTGATGATATCACGGGAGCTCAGGGTAACGTTAAATTTCTGTTAGCTCCGAGAATAGATAGAGATTAAATGTCAAACAAACATTTTCTCCACATCTCAGACTACAGTAAAGAAGAATTATGGGATATTTTAGAACTATCAAAAGTTGTAAAAGCAAAATTCCATCGTCGCGAAAATCACAAAGTATTCCATAACAAATCTTTAGCAATGATATTTGCTAAGCCATCTGCACGTACTCGAGTTTCTTTTGAAACCGGTTTTGAATGGATGGGTGGACATGCCCTTTTCCTTGGTCCAAATGATATCGGTATCGGAAAAAGAGAAGCTATCAAAGATATCTCTAGAGTTTTTAGTAGATATAACGATATAGTAATGGCACGTCTTTTTGATCATGAACATATAATAGAGCTAGCTAAACATTCGACAGTTCCTATTGTCAATGGTTTGACAGATTACAATCATCCTTGCCAAATAATGGCAGATATTTTTACAGTTTGGGAGCATTTAAGCAATATTGATAACGTCAAAATAGTTTACATGGGTGATGGGAATAACATTGTTCATTCATGGCTTCATTTGTCAATGAGGTTTCCTTTAGATTTTGTTTGCTGTTGTCCTAAAGGTTATGAACCAGACCAAAATTTAGTAGATCAAGCCATAAGTTCAGGTGTTTCAAATATTACTATTAGTAATGATCCAGTTTCAGCCGTAGAGGGGGCCGATGTGATTTACACTGATGTTTGGGCTTCGATGGGTCAAAAAGAAGAAGCTGAAGAACGCGAAAGGGCATTCAAAAATTTCCAAGTTAATAATAAATTAATGAGTTTAACTGGGAAAAACACTCTTTTCATGCATTGTTTACCGGCAGAGAGAGATAGGGAAGTTACTGATGAAGTCATGGAATCAAAAAATTCAATCGTATTTGATCAAGCTGAAAATAGAATGCATGTTCAAAATGCAATAATGATTATGTTGAGTGAAAAATGAGAATAGAGAAAGTAGGAGTTATCGGAGCAGGGCAGATGGGTGCAGGTATTGCCCAAGTTTGCGCATCTATTGGCAAATTAGTTACTTTGTGTGATATAAAGCAAGATTTTGTGAATGCTGGAATGGCTACAATAAGTAGAAATCTCAAGAGAAGTGTTTCTAAAGAACGTATTAGTCAAAAGGAAATGGATCAAACTCTTGGTAATGTGGGTACAACTTTAGAAAAAAATGAATTAAAAGACTGCGATATAGTAATCGAAGCAATAATTGAAGATGTAGATATTAAAAAAGGTCTTTTCTCAGATTTAGGAAAAATATGTAGTTCAAATACAATTTTAGCTTCAAATACTTCTAGTATTCCTATAGGTATTTTGGCTGAGGCAAGTGGAAGGCCAGACAAAGTTGTTGGGATGCATTTCATGAATCCCGTTCCAGTCATGAAATTAGTAGAGGTAATCAGAGCTAAGACAACTTCCGATGATACATTTGACACTACTTTTACCCTAGCAGAAAAATTACATAAAGTTCCTGTTTTAGTCAACGATTTTCCAGGTTTTGTTAGTAATAGGATACTCTTACCAATGCTTAATGAAGCAATGTTTTGCGTAATGGAAGGTGTGGCTGAGCCTGAGGCTGTAGACACTGTAATGAAATTGGGTATGAGCCATCCAATGGGCCCTTTAACATTAGCTGATTTCATTGGTTTAGATACTTGTCTAGCCATAATGCAAGTTCTTCACAAAGACATGAATGATGATAAATACCGTCCATGTCCGCTACTTGAAGAAATGGTGGCTGAAGGTAAGTTTGGGCGAAAATCTGGAGAGGGTTTTTACAAATACTAATACTTTAAGTATAAGCACTATTTTACTAGATTATGTCAGATAAAGAAAAGTCTTCGATTGAGTCTTTAGGTTTGGATGAAGCTTTAGCAGATTTAAAATTCTTGGCCCAGAAAGTTTCTGAAATGTCTAAAGATTTAGCTAAAAAAGCAGTAGACAACGCAGAGGGCGTTACTGATAAGGTTGGAGACATTGTAGATTCAACTGGAGATGCTCTGATTACTGCAGGTGAAACTATCAAGCAGACTAAAAAAATGTTTGGTAAAGACTAATTCTTCCACTTAATGTTACAGCCCATGGAAGGTATTTGAGTAAAATCTATTTCTTCACTTTTTAGTACAATTTCAATAGCCATTTTCAATTCTTCGCGACTTACTTTTTCAGGTTCTTTCCAATTGTCATCAAGCCTCCCCCGATATTCCAATTCTCTATCGTTGTTATAGAGGAAAATATCAGGTGTGCAAACTGCGCTGTATGCTTTTGCAATCTCTTGAGTTTCATCAAATAAGTATGGGAAAGGATAACTTTTGCTTTCAGCCAGTTCAGCCATCTTTTCGGGAGAGTCTTCAGGGTAGTTCTCTGCGTCGTTAGAACTAATTAGAACAAAATCTACTTTTGAATTATAGTCATTAGCTAGTTTGATTAGTCGATCTTCTACGGCTTTTGCATATGGGCAATGATTGCAAGTGAAGATGACCACTAGAATTTCTTTACTGAAATTCTCAATAGATAAATTGTTTCCATCAGTGTCAGGAAGACTAAAATAAGGGGCTTTTGAGCCTAAACTAACCATGGTTGATTCGGTTAATACCATATGCTGTTATTGAAAGTGGCATTAAGAGTATTTCTTTTAAACCGTGTTAAATACCATATGTAATATGAAAGCCACAGAAGATATATTTCGAGCGTATGATATTCGTGGAGTCTACGGTGAAGAACTAGATGCCGAAATTGGTGAAAGAGTAGGTCTAGCTTTTGGAAATTATTTGGGAAAACATCACGAAAGCGGTAAAATATCTATTGGTTGTGATGCCCGAGTTAGCTCTCCTGAATTACAATTAGCAGTGTCAAAGGGAGTTTCCCGGGCAGGCTTTGACGTAGATATAGTAGGGATGGTTCCAATACCTGTGGCAAATTACTTTACATGGAAATCAAATCTTAACTCCGAAGAGTATGTAGCTGGTGTTTACATAACTGCAAGTCATAATCCAGCTGAATACAACGGAATAAGATTTAGGCATCCAGATGGTACTGGATTTACAGAAGGTAATGTGGAAATTAAAAGGATATTTTTCGAAGATGAATTAATTGAAACAAATGTAGGAAAAATTAGAGAATTATCATCCGAAGAAGTTTTAGAGGATTATATGAACTTTGTTTCGACAAAAGTTGGAAATTTGAATGGTATTAAAGTGGCTTTAGATCCAGGTAATGGAGTTGGTTGCGTTGTTGTTGATCGCATTTTTAGAAAGTTGGGAGCTGAAACGTTTAGCATAAACAATACTCCAGATGGAACTTTTCCCAATCGCCCATCTGAACCAGCACCCAAAAACCTCGGTGATTTAATAGAAGTTATGGATAATGGAAATTTTGATTTCGCGGTGGCATTTGATGGTGATTCAGACAGATGTGTTTTCATAGATGAAGATTCAAACCCCGTTTCAGCTGAAAAAATCGGAATCATCGTTTCAAAAGGTTTGATTACACCAGATTCTAACAAAGTATTAGCTGGCGTTCCTTGTTCAATGATTTTAGAAACTGAAATACCTAAAATTGGTGGTGAATTAATTTGGATAAGGGTTGGAGATGTGTTTGTTTGCGAAGAATTGAAAAAGCATAATGCAGCTATTGCAATGGAGATTTCGGCACATTTCTTTGCTCCGGGTTTAACGGAATTTATATTTGATGATCCGATTATCTTTAGTTTAAAGTTAGCTGAATTCATTAGTAATTCATCAAAGTCATTAGGTGATTTTTCCAAAGAAATTCCTTCATATCCTTATGAAGAGTTAAAATTCCAATGTCCGGATTCAATAAAGTTTAAAGTTAATACTGACTTAGAGAAAACTTTTAGCGAAATGGGATATAAAGTTGAGACAATAGATGGAGTTAAGATATGGCTCGACGGAGGGTGGGTTCTTTTGAGGCCATCAAATACTCAGCCAGTTATACGAATGTTTGTGGAGGCTACAGATGAGGCTCGATTAGAGGAAGTCAAAAGTCAATTCAAAGGTTACTTTGATAAGTCTGTAGAAAAGTTCATTGATTGAGGGATTAGTTCTTCCAAATACATTAACTATTATATTCATAATAGGAGTTAGTTTTTCTTTAGCTTTCTATGCAAATCATTCTAAAGTTTTGGATAGAGGGGGTTCGGTTCTTGCTTTTTTGATTTGCTTTATTTCGGGAGTTTTTGGGCATTGGAGTTGGTTATTGATTTTACTACTTTTTGTCGGTAGTTCTTTTTTAGCCACAAGATTTGCAATTGTTTACAAGAAAGCCTTAGGAGTTGAGGAGAGCGATGAAGGAACTCGTGGAGGGTCTAACGTAATTTCAAATGGCATAATTCCTCCACTCATAGCTTTATCGTATAGCTTCGGTTTACTTACTCCAGAGCAAGCTTTAGTAGCATTTACAACTTCAATGGCTGCAGCAAGTGCAGATACTATGGCTAGTGAAATAGGAGTCCTTTCGCCTTCGCCAGTTATGATAACAAACCCTAGGAAGGTAGTTGCACCAGGTGTAGATGGTGGAATTTCTTTTGAGGGCTTGACAGCTTCATTTCTTTCTGCAGTCTCTATTTCTATGTTATCTTATGCTGGTTTTCTTGTATTAATCGAAGAAAGTCATTCATTTTATTCTTCAATTGAGCTAAATTATCTATTTATTTCAGTTTTCTTCGGTTTCTTTGGAAGTGTTTTGGATTCATTTTTGGGTGCAACTTTACAAAATCGGGGTTTTCTATCAAACAATGGAGTTAATTTCACATCTATTTCCATTTCAGTACTGCTTTCTTTACTATTATTAGGCATTATTTAGATTTTAGGCTTAATTTTTATATATTCCTTTCTTCGCTTGTGTACTGATATATATGTTACCAGGAAATGCACCAGTAGTAATTTTGAAGGAAGGAACTCAAAGGGATAGTGGAAAGAAAGCCACACAAAATAACATCGCTGCAGCAAAAGCTATTGCTGAAGCCGTAAGGTCCACGTTGGGACCAAAGGGTATGGACAAAATGCTCGTTGATTCAATGGGGGATGTAATAATAACAAATGATGGTGTCACCATCTTGAAAGAAGTTGAGGTTCAGCATCCAGCTGCTAAGATGATAGTTGAGATTGCCAAAACTCAAGACTCAGAGTGTGGTGACGGCACCACTACAGCTGTGATTCTTGCAGGTGAACTTCTGAAAAATGCTGAAGAGCTAATGGATAAAGGAGTGCATCCTACAGCCATTTCTAACGGTTACAGGCGAGCTTCTAATGAATCATTGGAGTTGCTTACAAAGATTTCTAGGAAAGTCAGTCGCTCAGATGTAAAAACTTTAAAATCAATAGCAATTACTTCCATGACAGGCAAATCTTCAGAAGCCAATGCAGACTTTTTAGCTGATTTGACAGTGAATTCTATCAAATCCGTAGCTGAAAAAGTTGGCACACGTATGGAAGTTGATAGGTCTAATATTAAGATTCAAAAGAAGCAGGGAGGTTCGATATCAGATACTGAGCAAGTTTCAGGAATAATAATGGATAAGGAACCCGTTCACACAGACATGCCTAAAAGTGTTAAGAAAGCTAAGGTAGCTTTGATAGATGCAGCACTTGAAATAAAGAAAACTGAAATCGAATCTAAGATACAGATTAACGATCCTTCTCAAATTCAGGCGTTCCTAGATCAAGAGGAATCTACAATTAAGAAAATGGTTGATACTATAGCTAAATCGGGTGCAAATGTATTAATTTGTCAAAAAGGTATTGACGATTTAGCTCAGCATTTTTTAGCTAAGAATAATATTATGGCAATTCGAAGGGCAAAGAAATCAGATATAGATGCTTTATCAAAAGCCACAGGTGGTCGAGTAATATCTAATATCGATTCAATGAGCAAAAAAGATCTTGGTTTTGCAGGATTAGTTGAGGTTAGGAAAATTGGTGAAGATGATATGACATTTGTAACAGATTGTAAAAATCCTAAAGCAGTCAGCATTTTGGTTCGTGCAGGAAGTGAGCACGTTGCAGATGAAATTGAGCGTAATTTAGATGACGCAATTGGAGTTGTCTCCTTAGTTTTCAAGGATGGCAAAATTGTTACAGGAGGAGGAGCTGCAGAAATTGAGTTAGCTTTAAAATTGCGCAAATTTGCACCAAGAGTAGGCGGTCGCGAGCAGATGGCAATCGAGGCCTTTGCAAATGCAATTGAAGTGGTTCCAAGTACTTTAGCTGAAAATGCAGGTCTTGATGTAATTGATACTTTAATGGGTCTAAGAAAATCACATACTAAGAAGGGTAGAAATCAACATGCAGGACTTGATGCATTTAGTGGAAAAGTAGTTAACATGCAATCACGAAATGTAGTTGAGCCTCTAAGAGTTAAAACACAAGCAGTCAGTAGCGCTACAGACGTGGCTACAATGATTTTGCGTATTGATGATGTTATAGCTTCAAAACAACCAGAGGGTCCACAACCAGACGGTAGTGACGGCATGGGCGGAATGGGCCCAGGCATGATGTAGTCTTAGTTTTTAGAAGGTTCAGGGGCGCTAGGGTTAATTTCTAACGTTTTGAGTGCACTTTCAGCCTTACTCTTAGTAAGTTTTCCTTCTCTGAGTAGAGAGCTTATTGCTGCAGCTGCAATGTATTGATCGTTTATTTCAAAATATTTCCTCAGATTTTCTCTGGTGTCGCTCCGCCCGAATCCGTCAGTACCTAAAGTAGTGTATGTTCCAGGAATCCAACTTTTGACCATGTCCGGTACAGCCTTCATGTGGTCCGTAGCAGCTACTGTGGTCATTTCTTTATTATTCATTATTTTGGTTATGTATGGAATCTTAGGCTTTTTCAAAGGATTGAGGCTATTCCATCTCTCGCATTCAATTGCATCTCTTCGCAATCCCCCAAAACTAGTTGCACTCCACACGTCACATTTAATTCCAAAATTATTTAATATTTTTTCAGCTTTCAAGATCTGTTGCATTATTGGTCCGCTTCCAATTAACCTGACTTGCGCTTTTGTTGAACTTTTAAACTTGTAGATTCCTTTAAGGACGCCTTCCTCACAATTCTTTGGTATAGCTGGCATGGAGTAATTTTCATTGTAAAGTGTGAGATAATAGAATATATCCTCGTTATTCAAGTACATTCTTCTTAGACCTTCTTTAACTATAATTCCAATTTCATATGCAAAAGCGGCGTCATATGAAAGGCAATTGGGTACCGTTGTTGATGTTAAAAGGCTGTGACCGTCTTGATGTTGAAGTCCCTCTCCATTTAATGTGGTTCGTCCTGCTGTTGCCCCTAATAAGAAGCCTTTAACTCGAGAGTCAGCTGCGCACCATATTTGATCGCCTACTCTTTGAAATCCAAACATGGAGTAATAAATGTAAAATGGAATAGTTGGTTTCCCTACTGTAGAATAAGCCATACCTGCGGCAGTAAAACTACTCATAGCTCCAGCTTCAGAAATGCCCTCCTCCAAAATTTGTCCACTTTCGGATTCTTTATAGCTTAAGAGTAATTGTGAATCAACTGGAGTGTATATTTGGCCTTGAGCATTATATATTTTAAATTCGGTAAACAGAGCTTCCATTCCAAATGTTCTAGCTTCATCTGGTACTATAGGAACAATTAAATTTCCTATTTTATCATCTTTCATGAGATTTCTTAGTAATCTTACAAAAGCCATAGTTGTTGAGACTTCTTGGTTTTCAGGCGTTCCCTTATCAAATTCAGTGAATACATTATTCTTAGGCATGTGGAATCCACTGTAGGTACTATTTCTTGCCGGTAAGTATCCGCCTAACTCATTTCTCCTGTCTCTAAGATACTTGATCTCTTCACTATCGGATGGTGGCCTGTAGTAAGGCATTTCTTCCAACTCAGAATCTGTAAATGGTATTTCTAATAAATCTCTAAAATATGACCAATCTGTTTTTTCTAATGATTTTTTCTGGTGAGTCATATTACGTGCTTCGAACCCTTTTCCTAGCGCCCACCCCTTCACAGTCTTAGCTAGGACAACCGACGGCTGCTTCTTATGATTTGTAGCTTCTTTGTAAGCTGAAAATAACTTAATAGAATCGTGCCCCCCTCTTCTCAATTTCGTAAGGGCTTTATCATCTAAATGCTTAACTAGATTTTTCAGTTCATCTTCAGGCCCAAAAAAGTTTTCTCTNGANTATAATCACCATCGGAAGCTGCCAAATTCTGGTAATCTCCATCGACAGTATTCTCCATTTTGCGTAGCAAATGCCCCATGCTATCCTTATGAAGTAAATTATCCCAATCTCTTCCCCAAAGGACCTTTAAAACATTCCATCCCGATCCTCGAAATATAGCTTCCAGTTCTTGAACAATTTTACCATTTCCTCTAACAGGCCCGTCCAATCGCTGTAAGTTACAATTTATAACAAAAGTTAAATTATCTAATTTTTCTCTATGGGCCAAATGCAAAGCATGTAGTGTTTCAGGTTCATCACATTCACCATCACCTAGAAATGCCCAAACTCTACTTTCTGACGTATCGGCTATGCCCCTCTCATGTAAATAGCGCAGAAATCTAGCATGGTAAATTGCATTTGTTGGTCCAAGGCCCATTGATACTGTGGGAAATTCCCAAAAATCAGGCATTAATCTTGGGTGGGGATAACTGGATAGTCCATCTGTAAACGCTTCCCGCCTAAAATGGTCAAGTTGATTACTGTTGAGTCTACCCTCGAGGAAAGCTCTTGAGTAAATTCCTGGTGAAGAATGACCTTGATAATATATAAAATCTCCAATTCCATTATTTTTACCCCTAAAAAAATGATTGAATCCTACTTCGTACAAGCTCGCAGCAGAAGCATATGTTGAGATATGGCCTCCCAGTCCTGCATAATTCTTATTTGCCTTAGAAACCATCATTGCAGCATTCCACCTGATAATTCTTCTAATCTTTTTTTCAATACTTTCATCGCCAGGATATTTAGGCTCAGATTCCGGTGGTATTGTGTTTACGTAGGGGCTGTTTGTAAGTAATGGTATGGCTATATTTCTATCTCGAGCTTCTCTTATTAGTGTTTGCAAAAGATACCTTGCTCTCTCTTCACCCTTAAGATCAATGATGGCTGCGATAGATTCAATCCATTCCTCAGTCTCTTGAGGATCTCTGTCAGGCAATTGTTGTCTATATCCTTTTTCCATTACTCATTCTCCTGTAATCCGTTTGTGTTGATACGTTTATTTAACTCTTTTTTATCTCTTTTTTTAACATCGTTAACATATGATAATAATAATGGAAAATACACTGAAGCCTCTCCCCAAATCATGACTTCTTCCATATCATTATCATTCTTACCCCAAGATATAGCTTCTTTAAGTGTTGAGCCAGATAATCCTCCGTCACGAGGATCTGCAGTACTTATTTGTATTCCAAATCGATGCTTTTTAACATTATACCCAAGCATTTCGGCCATAACTACAGAATCTTGCGCATAATTCTTTGGCACTCCTCCTCCAATTATGATTATTCCAGAATCTCCACATTCATTCTTCATAATTGCAATCTCTCGCAAATCTTTAATTGAATCAATACTTATTCCACCGTTATTTTCAGCTTGATTCATTGCCAATCCAATTCCTACAGAGCAATCGTTTAGTGCAGGAACGAAAATTGGTACGTTCATTTCATAGGCTGCTAACATGACGCTATCCTCTGCATCTGTGACCTTTGACAGCCATTTGCCACATTCATACATAAATTCTCTGCTTGAATAATTTCCAGGTGATAATTCCTTTGCAATTTTTTTGTATGTTAAATCTACATGTTGCAGCTGTAGTTCATCAAGATAATGATCATAAATTCGATCGATTAACAAATTTTGCAACTTTGCATCATCAATTGGCTCGGTTTGTGCATAGTGTTTATACCCTAAAGCTTCAAGCATATCTTGTTCGAATAAAGCTCCAGTGCAGACTAAGCAATCTACAAGATTTTTCCTGATTGATTCGATCACAAGTTCACGAAGTCCAGCACTGAATATGCTTCCTGCTAATGACCAAATGATAGTGGTTTCTTTTTCAAGTTCTCTCCTGTATAATTTAGCACCTTCTCCTAGCTTACGAGCTTGGAAACTACCTTTGCTAAATGAGTCTATCAAAGGAGCAACTTCACTTATATCACTATATTTTATGTGTTCTATTTCTTTTGTAAGTATCTTGTTTCTTTCAGTTAGCTGCTCATTTGTGAAATCATATTTTGGTTTCTCAGGAAATCTTACTTCATTCATATTTCTTTCTCTGTCATAATTAGTTTATTTTTTTCTCTTGTGCGCAACGCATTMATTCCTTTTTCTTTTAANATTATCTAATATCTCCTTATNCGTTTGTAGCAACAAGGTAACCCTTNNTTCAGCAGATTTAACTAATAAGTCGTCTGCATATCCTCGGCCTAAATCTATAGTTTCCATTTTTTTACAGAATTCCACTGCAGCACCACTCTGCTTATTATTTAACTTTTCTAATTCGTCCAAAACACATGTTGGAATCAATATTTCATATCCTGGGGCCACAGATGCAATAGCTTCTCGAAAATCAACACCTCCACTAAACGTCCATAGAATTATATTTGTATCAGGTAATACAACGTTCATTCTTCAATAATGCCATATCCTATAAGGTGCCATTTACCGTCAACTCTTCGACTTAGCGCGATTCTTTGACCTACTGGTGCACACACAGGTATTGTTAACTTCATGTCAACGATGTTATCTCTTACAGTAACAGGAACTCCAACAGTAGTTCTTGTACCAACAGTAATCATTAGGGGTTCCTTAGTCTTTAATTCATCCATATCCTTGACATTTTTAGTACCTACCACTCTTTCAAGTAAAGTGGTATTGACATTGAATCTTTCCCAGACAGGTGGTAATGTTCCAGGTTTCCCAATTACGTTTCCTAGTAATGAATCAGACTTTGTCATTGAAGGATCTAGACTTGTTCCAATAGCTACAAGACCTCCGGGTTGGATTTCTTTTCTAGATGTTCCACTATGTAATGTAGTCACCTTAGTGTTGATCGGTTCTAAGCCTTTTTTTGTATTCCTTCCGGGTCTTATTTCAATACTATCTCCAATATTAATTTTACCTTTTTTGATAGTTCCTCCAAGTATTCCACCCTTTATGTTTTTGGGCAGGGTTCCTGGCTTATTAATGTCAAAAGAGCGTGCAATATCCATTTGGAAATTATCGCTTATGTTCTTGTCAGGGGTCGGAAATAAATTTTCAATTACTTCAATGAGTAAGTCTATATTTTTATTGTGATGTGCAGAAACTGGAACTATTGGAGCATCTTCTAACAGTGATCCTTTCAGAAAATCTTTTATTTCTTGATATGATTCCAAGGCTCTTTCTTTTGTGCAAATATCGATCTTACTTTGCACTACTATAAATTTATCAAAACCCATTATTTCTAGAGCTGAAAGGTGCTCTCGAGTTTGTGGTTGGGGACATTTTTCATTTGCAGCTATAATTAGTATTGCTGCATCCATTATTGCCGCTCCACTCAGCATGACGGCCATTAGTGTTTCGTGGCCTGGGGCATCAACAAAACTTACGGTTCTCAAATGCTCGTTTTTGGCATTTTCATAATTTTTCAAATTTGGTTCTGAAGTATATATTGTATTTTTCTTTTCCGTTACTTTGTAGAATTCAGCATCTGCATAACCCAATTTGATTGAAATTCCTCTCTTTAATTCCTCACTGTGCTGATCGGTCCATTTACCGGTAAGGGCTTGTGTAAGTGTTGTCTTTCCGTGGTCTACGTGCCCTACCATTCCGATATTTATCTCGGCTTGGGGGGCTGTGCTCAAATTAAGCCTCCTCAGGCTGTAATAACTCCTCTATGGATTTAGGCCCATACTCAATAACCTTTAGATTAATTTGTGAAACTTCACTATTTAGACTTCTTCCTCTAATCAATTTTCTACGTCTTTGACCGTGCTTTGTAGGATGAAATCCAACAGATTCTCTCATTAAAATCTTTCTTCTTTGGTTTCCATCAATATCTCCTCTTAGTGGAACGCCAGAATTATCTGATCCTCCAGTAATTTTGAGACGATATCCAGGTAAGTCTAAGAATATACCATCAATTTCCTCACCTACAGATTTACCAACAAGTGCATTAGACTTGTCTTCAGCAAGGACTTTTTGATAAGCTTTCTTTTCTTTTGGGTCAGCTATAACTGTTTTGAATTCTGCCATTTAACTCCTCAGTTAGATTAACGCACAAATGCTAATATTTAAAGAATCGTCTCAAAGTAACATTAATATACTGTGTAATTACATTAAGTGTATGAGTCTACTAGTTATTGCCATAGATAGAGACAATGATTTAGGTAGAAAAACAGGCATTCGCAGCCCAGTTGTTGGTCGTGAAGCAAATATACGGGCTACTCTAGAGCTAGGTCTTTCTGATCCGGAAGAGAGTGATACAAACACTATGCTTGCAGCTATAAAGACATACGATCAGCTTTTAGAAAAGGGTAAGAAAGTTGAAGTCGTCACTATTTGCGGAGATGTCCGAGTTGGTACAAAGTCAGACATGAAGATAGCAAATACGTTAGACCAGGTTATCTCAAAAACAGGAGCTACACGAGCTATACTTGTTAGTGATGGTGCTGAAGATAGGGAGCTTGAGCCAATTATACGTTCACGGCTTAGAATCGACTCAACAAGGATGGTTGTTGTTCAACAGTCTAGACCCATTGAAGATACACTTTATACAATAATTCATAAAATGGAAGATCCTAAGATTCAAAGACAATTTATCTTACCTATGGCACTAATTGCTCTGGCTTGGGGATTAGCTAGTCTTTTGGGTTCATCTGAAATTGCATCTGGTGCGATTTGGGTTATACTTGGAAGTTATTTACTAGTTAAAGTGGCAGGGTGGGAAGAAGCTATCAAGAAGTTTTACACTGACTTATTGACTGTTACTAGCGAACGAGTCCCCCTCTATTCCTATGCTTGGCTCATAGCAGCTTTAATGATGATAGTTGGCCTTACAAGAGGCCTTGATCAAATGCAAGAGGCTGCAAATGTCGGTGGAGGAATCTTAGGCATGGTTCTTGCGTTTTTATCATTGGATGGAATTTTATTATTATTTTTATTTGCTCTGGTTATTATTGAAGTTGCACGGACAATTGACACTTACTTGAGAGACGGTGTTTTCAATATTAATATTGTTAGATTTGTTTTTACCGTAGCAAGTATGGGGCTTATCTTTGCAGGTATTGTAGAAATTGTTGATGATATTTTTGTTAAAGATAATTTTAACTCTGAAAATGTCACTTATATTCTTAGTGGTTTAATCTTGCAATTCATAGGTTTATTAGTCCACGACAGTATTCGTGGACGTGTAGATGAAAAATCGACAGCCACTGAAGAATAATTAATGCCCTCTTACGAAATATTGAGAATAGGACATAGGCCTGAAAGAGATAAGCGGATCACGACCCATGTAGCTTTAACAGCTCGGGCTTTCGGAGCTTCTAAAATTTATGTTTCGAATCCCGACAGTCGTGTAGTGAACTCTGTTGAAGAGGTTGTCGCCAAGTTCGGAGGAGATTTTTCAATTATCTCTACTTCCAATCCAAAGAAGATAGCTCAATCTTCAGATTTCTTAATCGTTCATTTAACTATGTTTGGTCTCCCTATAGATGAAAAGGTTGAAGAAATTATCAAAAGTAATAGGGATATTTTGTTTGTCGTAGGTGCTGAAAAAGTTCCTCCGTGGGTATTTGAGTTAGCAGATTTTAATATTTCTGTAGGTAGTCAACCACATTCAGAAGTAGCAGCTCTTGCAATTGCAATGAACAATTTAAATTCGCAATGTTATAATACAGAGTTTAAAGGAAAACTGTCAGTTGTTCCTTCAGCAACTCATAGAGAGATGAAGAAGTCAAGTTAGTCTTCTAATATTTTATCTTTGGACATTTTGATATCTATGAATGACATCTTGATTTTACCTTTCTTATCTTTCCTAGGTACTTCTTCAGTTCCAATATCTACGCTATCTACTTTGACTTTAATTTCTTTACCAAAGCGATTCTTAAATTGTTCAGCAACATTTACAGCATTTGAGATTGATTTTCCTCTTGCTTTCAGATGGACATTATCAATTTCTTCTCTGTCAAAATATGACATCATGTCAGGGAAATAGAGGAATGGATCCTCGTGTCCAATAAAAATTATTCCTAATTTGCCATCTAATTTCTTATTAATTCTAAATCGTCTTTTTGGCCTAGAAGTTTTCTTTATATTTTTATTTTTACTTTTAGTTTTCTTTTCAGCCATAGATTATTATTCTAGTGTATCTATTTATTGCTAATCAAAACTTTCAGCATTCCATCTATTATCTATTCCTCTGTAAAACATTAGGCTTAATAGTGATAATATTCCACAAATAACAGACAGTGCCACGAGTATTGTTGAGGGTCTATGATTTATGGCTAAACTAAGAATAGTCATTGCAATCATTGGCGGTACAGAAACCAAGAAAAATTTGATGAAGACAAACGCATCGAATAAGGCTGAATTAGTTTTTAATCCAGTAGACATCGCAGTATAGTTTACGATGTATATACCTACAGTTATCATAACTATTAGTCCAATAGGTAGTAAGCTCAATTCATTACTCATATAAGATATGAGTGCCATAAAAATTAGAGGAATCCACCAAGTTATAGTTCCAAAAAGAAATAATCTAGCTCTTATTACATCAGATACTTGTATAGGCAATGTTGAATAAAAGTGAGGAGTATCTATAGAATTTAACCAAGAATACAGCATTGTTCCAAAAAAACCAATCATGACTCCATAAAATATGGTGTTGAAATCAATTTGTATGGGTAATCCTTTATCGAGGAACCAGTTCATAAATGTAAGGAAACCTAGTGGGAAAAGAAATGAAAAGAACATTTTTGTTCCCGTTTTGCTCCTTTCCAAATCAATTCTTTCTTTTGCTATAATTCCAGGCATACTCATTTTATTTGCCCAAGAGTAATTGAGACTATATTCACTAAATCTATTTTTGTATCCAATAGTATTTATGCTAGTAGTATTATTATGTTCTTTGATATTTACAGTAGCTATTAAAGTCAGTGTAATTGGAACGATAAAACTCAAAAGGAGTGAGTTAACGTTGCCTTTAAGGTACCAATCGAGGCCACCAGTAATTTCTTTTTCATAAAAAAGCATGGAGTAAAAACCGACGAATACTGATGCCGATATGAGAGTGGAACTTAATGAAATCCGATAAAAACTAGAGATGAAATAAGAAAAAGAGATTCCTGTACAAAATGAAACGTAAAGAGTACAACTAAATATTATTAAATTACCAAGATTGATTCCACAATAGTAAGTTCCAATTATAGCTCCTAAGATTGCTGGAAACATAGTAAATATAGTATAGAAAATTATTTCTTTACAGAAATATAGTAAAGTAATTTTTCTTTGCGTGATAGGTTGCGTAGTAGAAAGGCCTAGTATTAGTCCAAAATATCCAAAAATTCTTTCCAAGAATTCATTTCCAAAAAAGGCTAACGATCCTGCAAACAGGCCATAAAATATTGCTGAAATATGCAATATTTGCAGGTATTCGTTATAGCCCATATCTTCAATCATGACTTCAGAGAATACAATGGCTAAAAAACCTGAAATTAAGACTAAAATAGGGAATGAAAAAAATCCTTTTCCGCTTGCAAAGCTGGTATTTAGCCTGACTTCCTCTTGTAACATTCTGAATAAAATTAATCTATTCATTTAACAATCTCATGAAATAATTCTTCTAAAGTAAGATTTTGCTTTCTTAAATCCTTTAAAGTGATTAGGGATTGTATTTTTCCTTGATGAATAATTGCAGCCCTATCGCAAAGTCTTTCTGCATTTTCAAGTAAATGAGTGTTAATGAAGACAGTTCCTCCTGATTTTACATATTCTTTCAACCACTCCCTTACTTTTGATTGCACTAGAGGATCCAGATTTATGAATGGTTCATCTAAAAACATTAATTTAGTTTTGGAAATAAAGGCAGAGGCTAGCATAACTTTCTGCTTTTGTCCTCGTGATAAATTTCTGCAAACTCTTCCTTCCATTGAATCTAACTCAAAAAACTCTAGCCAGTAGTCTATGTCGCTATTGTCTATTTTCCTAATATTAATCACTAATTCTAAAACTTCTCTAGGAGTTAAGAAACTAGGAGGGGACTCCTGTTCAGGAACAATTGCGATTTTGGGTTTTATACTTTGGAACTCTGTAAAAGTATCAAGGCCGAACACTTCAGATTTACCTTCAGTTTTTTTTAATTGGCAGGTTAATATCTTTAGTAATGTGGTTTTTCCTGCACCATTTGGACCTAACAATCCAAAAAATTCGCCCTCATTTACGTTCAAACTTACATTTTTCAGAGCCTTTACGTCATCATATTGTTTTGACAGCTCACTACAACTAATTACTGACATATTATGGGAACATTTTTCTAATAGTTCTAGAAATAATATTTTTATCCTCAGTATCTACTTTAGGTTTTTCTTTGTCTTTACCAAATATGGTTTTTCTTAGAAAATACATGTTATCATCATAACAAAGTGTTTCTTTTCCAATCAACCTCATTGGTAGAGGTAGTACTTCCCAAGTTTTATCTATAATACCTTGATACTTTTTATCATTGTTTATGTACGAAAATCCTTTTGATGCAATTCCGTTCATAGATTTAGTTATAATTTGAGTTGCAACACTTAATACGACTGAGTCTACCTTACTTTTTGCCATTTCCGAAACTATTGAAGCCGAATTATTGATTTCTTTACTTATTTCTTTTGCGTTGCTATTAATTTTGCTTTTGATGTCTTCAAGCATAATACACAAACAGATTTATGTTAATTAAATCTGTCCTGATATGAAGAGTCCCAAAGATAACTTCCCAGCAGGGCGAACGCATAGGCAAAACAGACTTCAGAGTACTCATTGAATTCTTCAAGTTCCTCAGTAATAAATGAGGATAAAGCTTGTAGTAAAGCTAGGATGGTTCCAGCTAAGAAAGCCGGTACTAGAGATCTTGGAATTTTTAATGTCCATGATTCCAATTGCATCAGTTTATTAGATATTAGCGAATCTATCAACGGTTTTCTGAAAAGATAAGGAATTACTACAGTATACGTACAAAATATTACTGCTCCGAACGCTAGGAAGAGTTCCATGTTTTCCCTGTGGTGTAAGTTCATTCCGTTACCTTTTGTTACTTCTTTAGATGTATCAGACATTTCATATCCCAAAGCTCTTTGCCCAAATTCTAATTCTTGAAGTGAGGCATAAAGTGCAACCGAGAGGAATCCTAAAATTTGTAGCATAATGAATAAATATTTCCAATTCTTATCCACATTGTTCTTAGTGGCTTTAATGAAGAATTTTCCAATTCCAATTATAGCTATTACCAGAAAAACTACAGTCAAATTCTCAACATAGCCATCTTCATATTGTAATCTATCAAAAAAATCAGGACTTAATATGAATAACAGTATTATTATAAAAACTGATATTAGTGAACTTTTGAAGACAAAGTTTCTATATTTATCTTCTAAATTCTTTATTTCTAAATCGGAAAAGTGTATTCTCCCTTTTTTATCGAGATTTTTTTTCATGTATTTCTCTATTAAACTATATTTTAAATTTAGAGTTTATATATATAAACTTTGTAGACCATTCTATTATTAATTCAGGTTTCCAGAGGTATTTCAAGCGGGGGTCGCATAGCCAGGCCAATTGCGCTGGGTTTAGGTCCCAGTCCTTAGTGGTACGTGGGTTCAAATCCCTCCCCCCGCACCATTTATTTTTACTTACATAAACTTTAACTATTTCGTATTTAGTATCTACTTATGCTTGGAGCTGTTGAACTTGGTGGTACCAAATGTATTGTTGCTATTGGGAAGTCTCCAGATAGGATATTATCCAAGAAAGTTATATTGACAAAAGATCCCGAAAGTACTTTTTCGGATATAGTTTCTTTTTTTGATGGGTGTGATATTAAAAAATTAGGAGTTGGTTCTTTTGGTCCTTTGATTCTTGATTCAAAATCAGAAAATTATGGCACTCTAGTGTCTGAGAGTAAGGTAGGGTGGAACGGAGTAAATGTCGTTCAAAATTTATCAAATATTAGCTCAAATATTTGCATTGACACTGACGTTAATGCTGCAGCTCTTGGCGAATATGAGTATGGCTTGGAAGAAAAGTGTGAGACTCTTGTTTATGTTACAGTAGGCACAGGAATAGGGGTAGGAATCTTGTTGAATGGAAAACCTAGCGTTGGTAATTTCCACTTAGAAATTGGGCACATGAGAATACCTCCAGTTGATGATTTCCAAGGTGTTTGCAATATACATGGTAATTGTTGGGAAGGTTTGGCGAGCGGTCCCTCAATCGAATCTAGATGGGGAACTAAAGCGAGTATTATTCCAACTTCACATAATGCTTGGAAGGTTGAGGCGGATTTATTAGCATCTGGATTAATAAATATAATTGCAAACCATTCTCCCGATAAGATTATTTTGGGAGGTGGTGTTATGAACCAAAAGCACCTTTTTCCAATGATTAAAAAGCGTGTGGTTAAATTATGGAATAATTATACACCGATTAACTTTTCAGATTTAATAATTGAACCTTTACTAGGTAAAGATTCAGGGATAATTGGTTCATTAGAATTAGCAAGATAGTAGTGGTGAGCCCGCCCAGATTTGAACTGGAGTCTATACCACCCCAAGGTACAAGGATGCCAAGCTACCCCACGGGCTCAATATTCAGCCCTGTTTAGTGTTAACTTAATCGTAAGGAAGTAATTCGTCTATTAAATCTAAATGCGACACGTAAATTTTACGACAGCAATATCTATTTATCCCTAAATCATCCATAACTTTAGCTGGGTCTTCGCCACTTTCGCGCCTTTCTACAAACTCTTCGTAAGTTCCGCCAACTACTTTATTACAACTGAAACATCTAACTGGTATTAACATTTTTGATCACCTGTACGACTTTTGTCTCTTTTTCCTTGCTCCACGTCCAAGTGGATGTTTTGGTTCTTTGCGCCTTGTATCATTAACTAAGAGTGCACGATCATAACTCTGGAATAATTTTTGCAAATCTTCATCTCCGAACCACTCTACTATTCCTCTAGCAATTGCAGTTCTTGTAGCTTCAGCTTGACCCATAACTCCTCCTCCTTCTACATTAACATTAATATCTACACGATTTTTTTGTTTGCCTGCTAACTCAAGAGGCTCTTGAATTTTTAGTCTTGCTAGTTCAGGTTGGTAAAATTCTACAGGTTTGTTATTTATTCTAACACGGCCCTTTCCAGACTTGAAAGTAGCTCTTGCAACTGCGGTTTTTCTTTTACCACTAGTATGAATCACTTTTGCCATTTTAGAATTTAGCTCCTAATATTTTGGATACAGCACCAAGTGATACATATTTAGTATTATCATTCATTTGTGCTTTCTCTATAATTTCGATTTTTTCATCGGTTACTGAAGCGGGTTTTCCTATATCTACTCTTAATCTTTTGAATGCTTCTCTGCCGCGAGGTTTTTGATATGGAATCATTCCCCTAACTGCTCTCTTTAGCATAAGATGTGGCATTCTAGGATAGTAAGGTCCTTTTCTTGGATGATTTAGTTGTCTTTTCTCGACGTATTCTCCAACAACACTATCTTTGTTGCCTGAAATAACTGCTTCTTCAGCGTTAATAATGTGTATTTCGTCTCCATTAAGTAAACTTTTTGCTGCATGACTGGCCAATCTTCCCATAATACATCCACTTGCATCTATTACTTTCATTAACCGATCACCACTACATCTTTACCAGTTGGATTTTTTTTAATAAAATCATTATAAATCATACATTTTCCACCTGCTCCTTCAATTTTTTCGACTGCAGATTTTGTAAAACTATATGCTGAAACAGTAACTTTTTTACTTAAGGTACCACTTCCCATTATTTTACCAGGGATAACTGCTTTACCATTTTTAGACACATTATATTCAAGCTTACTAATGTTGACTACAGGCCAATTACGGCTTGGTCCCTCTAATTTATTAGCAATACTTTTCCATATAGGTGCATCATTTTCCCTTGATGCCTTTTTCAATTCGTCGATAGTTTTCACTAATTCTGAGTTGCTTTTCCTTGAAATTTGCTTCTTTGACATGGTCTTTCGTAAAGTCAGATTGGCGGCCAGACTGTGCCGTATTTAAAGTATTAGTCGGCCTCTATGGTTACTTTCCCTTCATTTATTTTCAATTTCTGAGAGGTTAATAAGTCGATAGCTTTAGGAAATATCTTATGTTCAAGCGGCAGAATTTTCTTCGATAATGTCTCTTCAGTTTCTTCTTTGGTAATAGTAACTGTCTCTTGTAAAATAATGGGTCCCGTATCTATTCCTTCGTCTACAAAGTGAACTGTGCATCCGCTTTTAGTGGCACCTGCGAGTATTGCATCTCTGTGTGCATGCGCTCCAGGAAAAAGAGGCAGTAATGAAGGGTGTATGTTAATAATTTTATTTCGATATTCCTTTATTATTATTGGAGATAAAATTCTCATGAATCCGGCCAAAACGATTAGATCAATGTTATTTTTTTTCAGTCTATCTAATATTTCTAAATCAAACTGGGCTCTTTCTTTGCTATTAGACTCTATTAAATAATAAGGAATATTGTTTTTCTTTGCCCGTTCAATAGCGTAAGCTTCTTTGTTATTTACAATTAATAGTTTGATATGTGGGATCCCCGGGTACCGAGCTCGAATTCGCCCTATAGTGAGTC
>MIZB01000277.1_pt1 | contig 36482 bp, 36 predicted proteins | sample 888171 | NCBI WGS metagenome assembly MIZB01 (sample SAMN05440186, study PRJNA335308) | marine metagenome | isolation source: marine water
CTGTGTCATCACTACCGTAGTAGGTATCACTTAGAACATATCCTTGATACTTTTGATTTGAACCACCCCATAGATACCATGATCCTTCACCAGGGCAGAAACCAGAGTAACTTGATTAAGTTTGTCCAAGTAGTTCCATCTTTAGATATTTGCATTCTGAAATAATCTCCAGATTCCATACAACCTGTGAATAGCATACCGATTACTACCTCCTCCATAGCACTCAAGTCAAGTGCTGGAGATACGAAAACATCGTCCTGATTAGGTTGCATTGTGAATTTTGGACAGTTTGAATCACTCATTGAATCATCTCCCCAATCACAAATTGCTGGATTTGCGTTAGCTTTGTACCAACCTATTTGTGTTGAACATTGCTAAAGCAGATTTACCTTCATGATAAACTGAATTTACTGTTTTGTTAACTGTGTTTCCTGCAGCGGTACATGTATCTTCATCTATTGTCGAAGTATCCACACTCCATCTAGCATCCCAGTCGTAACTACCAGTTCTGTGCATGTTAACCACCTCATCCATGCTAGCACCATTATCTGTTGTATCAGATATAGTTCCAGCAATACCGATTTCATCTTCAGGCGCTTCCATTGTTTCAATCCATTTACCTACTCCAATTTCCGCTTGAACAAAGTTGTTTGGTGCACCTTGGTCACCTGTGTGAACAACTTCTTAGCAGTCAAAACGTACCCATACCTGCACTAGTGAAAAGAACATGACGTGCCTTGTTTGGTATCGAGGCCATCATATATTCTTTGTATATCTATCATTTGTTTTATTAAATGTAAATACTATACTGTCACCATTTTGAATTGAATCCTCAATGTGCATAGGGTGGCCTTCAGGGAAAGCACGTGTATCAAATGTGCTGTCGAACAAAATCTGACCAAACTGATTCTTCAATTTCAAGTGTACTGCTGTACTACTTTGTGGTAACATTCCATAGTTTGTTACTGTAATTCCAATGTCTACAGGAACCATAGACTCAACGGATCTCCAATATTGTACATGATTTGGAATATCTACTCCGCCAATACCCATATCTACATTCTTAGTTGATTCTTGGGTAACTTCCATCCATGAAAGGATAGATGCAAAGAAATCTGCTCTGTCAGATCTTTTATTGAAAACTCCAATTTCATCTGCAAAGTGGAAAGACTTTGTGAGTTGCAGTTGAAGCTCCAATATCTGAAGGATACTGAACTGCATGGTATTCATGTCCATCTGCTGCTCCTTTCCTTTGATCGTACCAGAACGCACCTACTGCCTCAGTTCCTGTTGGCTTAATTCCACAAGGTCTGTCTAAGTAGTGAACTCCTGCTGTATCTGTTGCATACTCTTTACCTTCAAAGATAGAACCTGAAACTCCTTTCATAGGGTTAGAGGTACCACCAACAATCAAGTAAGAAGATGATGAGTGTCTGAGTGTAAGTATGTATTTTCAAATGTTCCTGAGTAGTCGGCAACTGCCAAGTCAGTCATTTGTGTTAAAAGAATAATGTTTCTGTTGTCCGTACAAAAATTATCTGATCCTCCGCAGTCTCCATCTAGGTAATCTCCTAGAACTGAGGTTTCAGATGAACTGAAGACATTTGTATTCCAACCAGAATACCAAATTACGACTTCATAATCATCAATCATTGACAATCCTGCATCTCCAGATGGAAGTTCCTTGTTAACTCCTCCCCATTTACCTCCACGGTAAACATCGAATGAGTAACCACCATCGTTCAAAGCTGTTTCAACATGTGAGGCTTCGATCCATGGACCTGACATCCAATTTTCTGCATCGTCATCCATTAAGAAAACTTTAGCATCACCTGGTGCTTGTCTTGCAGGTGAAAACTTACCATCTGCCATAGTTATGGCAATTGGCATTTCCTCTCCGTCCATTGGAGCTGGATTGAATACTCAAGCTTRCAATGCCTRYAGGTCGACTCTAGAGGATCCCACCAATGCTTCACCAAGGGTAATTCCCGAGGTTAGTTCTACTTCTTCATCTACATCGTCACTTGCTGACACCATAGCAGTGAAACTGCTAAGCGAAAACAAAGCTACGACGAGAATTGCCATCATCTTCCCATAAAAGGAACTTGATTTTGATACGTTTGTATTCATTTTTTGCACACCTTCGCGTTTTGTCCTATTACCGTATTACCATTACAGTAAACGGTTACATACCATTGACAAGGCCTTAATAAAAGAATACCCAGTTTTTCAATAACTAATATAAAAACTTACTGGTTTGTATTTTGGACATTAAACTAAATTTCTCCGTATGTCAAACACAAAAAGTGATGATGAAGGAGAGTATGCGTGGACTTCCCTTTTAGCTATGCATTCGAACTCTTCGGCTAAATGTTCTGATAATTGAAAAGAACCGTCTTTTGGACAAATACTGTAAAAATGAATCATCCCCTTTTCAACAACTAAATTCATAGCTTTATCCAAAAAAGGTAAGCAATTAGTAGGATTATTYAAAATTATTCTGTCAAACTTTTGTACTCCGAAGTCATAATCTTCAAATTTCGAACTAAAAAAATTAAAATATTTTYCATCTATTCCATTACGATTGAAATTTTTTAAGGCCCACATCCGTGCTTCAGGATTAGAATCTAGAGAAGTTACTTTACACCCCTTCATTGCCACCGAAATGGAAAAAGGAGCCACTCCTGAAAATGCATCAAGCACATTTTCATGTTTATTTACWAGTGAAGATAATCTTTCTCTTTCAGTGGCCAATCTAGGTGAGAAATATACTTTAGAGATATCTGCCTCAAATTTCATACCATTTTCTTTGTGGACTGAAATAAAGTTATTATATCCTGAAATTACTCTTAAATCTCTGATTCTAAATTCTCCGTGAACTCCTAAATCARCACAAATTGTTTTAATRTTTTTATGAGATAAAAGCAGAGCTTCAGCAATCTGCTGCTCATAAACTTCTGAKTCACTTGTAAGCCTTAGTATTGCGATATCTCCAAATATATCAAATGATCTTGGAGCAATATYTCTAATTTTCTTATCAAGATTAAGTCTRTAATCYCTTGATTTCTTATTATGAACTAAACCCTTACAGATTACAATCTTACCCTCGAATTGAACTGAATCTTGGTTTAATGGCCACAGTACTGAATTATCTTTCTTGATTGGCAAATAGCTCTCATTYAAATAACCCTTATCTTTTAAAAAAGCTTTAGCTTCTTCTGCCTTATYATTAGCAACTTTTAAGTGACTAATCAAGAGAATTTTTATATGAATCAGAGTCTAGCAATGCAGACCTATCTTCTGAAGGTTTCATTAAAACCATCCAGCCTGAGCCGTAAGGAGATTCGTTAACTAATTCTGGAGATTCTTCTAATTTTTCATTTATAGCTAAAATCTTRCCTGAGATAGGTGCRTAAATGTCGCTAGCTGCCTTGACTGATTCAGCTACAGCCATAACTTCGCCTCTTTGGTATTCATCTCCAACGTTAGGTAATTCTACAAAAACAACATCGGAAAGAGAATCCTGAGCATAGTCAGTTATTCCTACTTTCACCCCATTGCCTTCGTCTGGACCAACCCATTCGTGATCTTCTGTGTAGCCTAAATTGTCAGGTATTTCGCTCATAAGAATGGAGTCTGAATGACGCGCCCTTTTAATTGTTTATTACGTATTGATACGTTAACTGTAGTACCAATTGGTAAGTCTAAATACGAGAGTCCAATTCCYCTCTTTAGTATTGGAGACAATGAACCRCTAGTAAGTGCTGATATTTTTTCCCCTTCAAAATAAACTTCCAATCCCGGCCGCAAAACTCCACGTTCCTCAAGTAAAATCCCACTCAGAGATTTATACTCCCCATCTTTTTGTACTARAAGTCTTTCCTTTCCAATAAAATCATGATTCCAATCAATTACCCATGAGTAACCGGATTCAAGAGTTGTTTGCGAACCATTAAAATCGGTTCCTGACAAAAGATATCCTTTCTCAAGTCTAAGAGTATCTCTGGCGCCAAGACCTATAGGTATAGCTCCCATTTCTAGAAATGATTCCCAAATTTTTTGACTTTCGGATATTGGCCCCATTATCTCATAGCCTTTTTCACCAGTGTAACCAGTTCCACTGATTATCAAATTGTCCGACTTAATCAATTTAAATGGTGTAATTGATAAATTAAAATATTGGCGTAAAAGTCTAAGCGATTCTGGACCTTGGACTGCAAGACAAAAAAACTCCTCCGATTTATTGTATATATTTACTTCAAAATTGGAAGAATTAAGATTTAACCAATCAAAAACTTTTGAAATCATTGAGGCATTAGGTACCAACATGTAATCTTGATTGCTGAATGTGTAAACTATAGTGTCGTCAATTATCTGGCCATCATTATTAAGGATATGACAATAGCGACAATCTCCCTCAGATAATTTGTTTACGTCCCAGGTAGTGACATAAGATAAAAAGGAGGAAGCATCTTTTCCTGAAACAAAAATTTGACCCATGTGCGAAACATCAAAAATGCCTACTCTTTCTCTTACCGCATTGTGCTCGGAAACTATACTAGTGTACTGAATTGGCATATGCCAACCTGCAAAATTTACCATCTTTGCACCGAGTATAACGTGATTGTCGTGCAGACAAGTTTGAGATAAAGACATAAGGATTCAATAGAGTGGACTGAATAAGAGCTGGGGCGGCAATCTTATTATAGGAACTCTTGTCGATAGAAACGTGACRAACGATAGTGARGAGACTGAAGCAGTTGAAGAATCTACTGCAGAGGAAGAGAAAAAACCRGATACAAATAAAAATAAGAAAAATAAGAAGAATAAAAAAAATACCCCTGAACCAACTGAAAATATTAGAGTWACYCTACCGTACAAACCCAAAGGTGAAATGTTTGCTGTTGCTGAAACTTTTCAAGGTGGATCAAGACTTCAATTAATTTGCGAAGATGGAAAAAGAAGAATGGGGAGGATACCTGGAAAGTTAAGAAGAAGAATGTGGGTTCGAGAAAATGATTTACTAATAGTTGTCCCTTGGTCATTTCAAGATAGTAAAGCTGATGTTAAATTTAGATATACTCCTACTCAAACATCAAATCTCAAAAGAAAAGGTAAAATACCTGAAATTTTAGATATATACTAATAGATGCAGGGTCGAACAGAAAAACTTGATAGAGCCTTAGGAAACATAAATGCAAACTTTGGACAGGATTGGAAAAAGACAATTGATGATGTATTCGATGAAGTCACATTAAGAAATTTACAACAATTAATCAGTCAAGGAGTGATTAGCACGATAGAGAATGTCATCGCCACTGGTAAAGAGGGGAATGTTTTTAGAGCTAAAACAATTAATGGTGAGAATAGGGCTGTTAAAATATACCGAATTAATACAGCTACCTTTAGAAAATTAGAAAAATATATTGAGGGAGATAGTAGATTTAAGAACAGTGGAAACAGCCCKAGAGAAAGAATTTTTACATGGGCACAGAAAGAATATAAAAATTTACACTCAATGAAAGCTGCAGGAACAAGGGTACCAAGGCCTTATCACGTCCATAAAAATATAGTGGTAATGCAATATCTTGGTTGGAGATTTAGGCCATATCCTACAGTAAGAGAATTGCCTCCTGAAGAACCTAAAATATTTTTAAATAAATTGAAAGAATCTGTCAAAGCTTATCGAAAACAAAAGCTTTCRCATGGAGATTTAAGCGAATATAACATATTGAATMGAAGAGAGGAACCTTTCATTATAGATGTAGGACAAGCTGTCCCAGACAGCCATCCCCTTTACTCYARATTACACCAAAGAGATATGAAAAATCTGCATCGYTTTTGGAAAAAATATATACCTGATTTAAAAGAAGAGGAATTCAAAATATGAAATATGTCCGAATTCCTGCATCAAGGGTTGGAGCGTTGATTGGTCCTGGTGGAAAGACTAAAAGAAAATTAGAAGAGTTAAGTGGWTGTGATATTTCTATAGATTCTGAYGAAGGGCTTTTTGAGATAAYAAAAGGAAATGAAAAAGATGCACTGAAGAATTTACAAGTGATAAATACGGCTAAAGCAATTGGAAGAGGATTTAGTCCTGAAATTGCATATCAACTACTTGAAATGGAATAYTACTTCGAAATTRTTGATATTAGGGACTATGTAGGAAGATCAAAAAAGAGACTTGGTACTGTAAGAGGAAGACTAATTGGAAGRGGAGGRAAAACTAGACAYATTATAGAGGATATGACTGGTTGCAATCTTGCAATTCAAGGACATACTGTTTGCATTATTTCRGACTTGGAAGGTTTGGAGGCAGCTAAAGTAGCGATATCAATGGTATTATCAGGTTCTGAGCACGGTTCAGTATACAAATATTTAGAAAGTTTTAGAAGAAGATTRCATTAGATTTTTTAGGTATTTGATAAAGGTTACGACTTAATTTTATATATTTGCCCTTTGTGCGCGAAATATAATTTTTGCAGATAAACTGTAATAATGACGCGATGTGAAATAATGAAAACAGAAATGTATACGAAAGAAAATCAATATGCAAGCTATAGCGATATCTACAGCCTAAACGGGGGAAAACAATGAAAGTAACTTTTTTAGGTGTTGGAGAGGCTTTCGACGAAAATAATACTCACACATGTATTTTAGTAGAAGCCGCAGGAAGAAGAATGCTAGTAGATTGTGGTGCGACTGCACCTCCTTCGGTATGGCACCAATCAAAAAGACCTGATTATCTAGACGGTATATTTATTTCACATTTCCATGCCGATCATGTATTTGGACTKCCTGCCCTYATGATGAGAATGTGGGAAGATGGAAGAACAAGGCCATTTTACCTATTTGGACCTGTTGGAACTCAGAGGAATGTCGAAAGATTAATGGAAGTTGCATATCATGGAATGGTTGCTAACCTGCCATTTACACTAAGATTCAGGGAATTACAAAGATCTCACAGGTGGGATGACTGGAATCTAAGAGTTGTTAATACAAGACACACTGTTCAGAATTTAGGATTAAGATTAGAGGCTGGAAGCCCAACYAAAGTTTTCTGCTACTCTGGAGACGGAATGTTTACACCTACWGCTTCAAAACTTTACACAAATGCTGACCTGTTGGTGCACGAAGCATACACTAGTGATGGGACTGTAAAGAATCCGAGAGGAGAAACTGTAACTATAGGAACAAAGACTCATTGCTCTCTTCAGCAACTAGAAAGRCTCGATGATATGGCTCGTCCAAAAAAGATGGCCCTAATACACTTAAACCGAAAACTTAGAGAAGARAAGAAAGATATTCTAAAGAAATACAGGCARAGAAGATGGATTATGCCTGATGCTGGCGAAGTTATCGAATTGTAATGCATAARTTAGTCCAAATTGTAAGATTCGAATCTGCAAGGAAATTRCCRAAAGTTCCGGAAGGTCACCCTTGTGGAAACGTTTACGGTTTAGCATTTAAACTAGAAGTGCATGTCGAGGGTAAAGTTGACCCTGAAACTGGTTTTGTGATTGATTTTGGTCATATTGAATCTGCAATTAAACCAACTTACGACTTGATTGATCACAATTACTTGAATGATATCAAAGGACTTGAGAATCCTACCAGTGAAGTTCTTGTTGAATGGATTTGGAATAATTTGTATAGACATTTTAACAATGAATGGAATTTTGACAAAAATCAAAATAAAATTTGCAACTTARTGAAATTAGTTTTATGGGAAAACGAAGTTTCAAGAGTAGAATTTAAAGGAAACTAATACTTCCGTTTAATTTGTGAAATTGTTACAACAAGTAAAGTTGTAACTAAGAAACTAAGTGAACTCAGGGTACTGTCATCTGAATCAAATGATTCGACAGACAAAGAAACTGAGATTTGTATTGACTGCTCTGAATATTCTGCTTGAGAATCTGAAACTCTTAAAGTTATGATGTGAGTGCCTTGGGAAAGAATAGCTTCCCCCATAATAGCCGAAGTTCGCAATATCTCTCCATCTAAACTACTATACCAAATAAAATTAATTGAGTCGCCATCGGAATCACTTGAACCTTGAGCTGAAAATTGAATCAATTCATCATTTCTAAATTCATCTCCAGACTTTGGTGAAAATATTTGTGCTACTGGTGGATTATTCACTGGCTCCTCTTTAACTTCAACTATGATTGAAKCACCTGCAGAAGAACGAGCACCTTCATCGTCTTCGACRTTTAAGATTACTTCAAACTGACCAGACTCTTCAAAATAGTATTCTACCCAAGAAGTTTCCTTCCAATCAGTTTGCCTCCCATCTCCAAAGTTAAATTGGTATTTGGTAACTTGTGAATCATCTGTAGAACTGTTACCTGAAAAAATAATGTTTTCACCGACATAAACCTCGTTCAAATTTGAACTTAAGGAGGCCGTAGGTCTACGGTTCGAACCCTCATTTGTTACCTCAACRTCTATAGAAAATATTGATGAATAATTGTATCCRTCATAGGATCGAGCCTGCACTGTATATCTACCATTCAAATCATTACTTGAATTCCATGACCAAAACCAGTTTTCAAAACCATGTGGGATCCCCGGGTACCGAGCTCGMAKTMRCCYTATMKTSAGWCGTATTCCAAATTAACGTTGTCACTTGCGCTTCCTTTGACTACAACAATTTCAGATACAATTTCATTTTGATCAGGTTCAGTTATGAAAACTAGAGGCGGTTGCATATCAACAAATTCTGAAACTGAAACGTCAAACGCAAAATAATTGTTCGATTCATCCTGATCCTGAGGAACAACTGAAATTACTTCTATTGATAACTCATGATTACCTTTAACAGCGATCCACTCTGCCTGAACGTTAAATGCCTCATTCGAATTCAATCTATCTTCAATCATTAATGATTCGAATAACTCACCATCATTGTAAAAATTAAGCTGATATTCACGAGCTGGACCTGGCCCCTGATTAACAACTCGAGCAGTGAAAGGAATAGTTTGATCCTCAAGGATGTTTTCTGAGATTACCACCTCTTCAATAAAGAGATCAGGAAGATCTGTAAATGAGGCTATAGTGAAGTTCTTAGTTTCTCCAAACATATCATTTATTGAATAGAAAACTGTCAAAGGAATAGCCTCGTTGAAATCCGGGGCAGTTATGTCAAACTGAAAACTTGGGAAGCTATCGACAGAGGACCCTGCCGATACAGAACCAGTAAAATTGAAATTAGCTTCCAAAATCCACTTACCATTTTGTTCGTAAACTGAGCTCATACTACTTTCAGCATTAATGCCCGAACCTTCACCTGAATTAAGTAAAAAAGTATTCGGTTTGGGCCAATCACTAGAATATGTAGCTACTATTTTGACATTATCTGGTAAATCGCTTCCTTGAATAAAATTGTTGATAGTACCTCCGTCTTTGCCACGATTTGTATATTCTGTTTTAGTATAGGTCATAGATGCTTCAAATGTTTCACTCGTCTCAGATTGAATGCCTGTGTTTCCTGTAAGATCTACATCTTTAAGATTCATAGATCGAGAAACTGCACCAATCAAATCTACAGTACCCCATCCATAACAATTATTGGGTGTGAATAGTTCTCCACAGTCCACGTCCAATGGGACCTTATGATCGCTGGTTTCTCTTAGAATTTGCTTCACATAATCTGTACTTGAAGTAGGACTGACATCAGAGTTAGCTTGAATCATAAGGGCTGCTACTCCAGCAACATGAGGTGTGGCCATTGAAGTGCCTGAGTATGAGACATACCCATCACCTGAACCTGCTTGTGCTGACATTATAGCTCCACCTGGAGCCATCACGTCAGGTTTCAAACGACCATCACCAGTAGGTCCTCTGCTAGAGTAAATCTCTCTCGAATGATCGTCATTAACAGAGCCCACTGTAATTGCCTTAGCGCTATCTCCAGGATAGGATACCGAGGCTGGATGAGCTGCCAAACCTAAGTTACCATTTCCTATGGCAACCACCGTAACAATTCCTGCATCTACAGCAACATCTAGTGCTTGGGATATCGATGAACTACCTGTATTAGTTGCTCCTGGAATTACAACGGGACCACCTAATGAAAGAGACATTACGTCAATCGAAAATCTATCTTTATTTTGAATTGTCCAGTCGACTGCGCGAAGCAAATCACCTTCATCTCCTGAACCTCCGTCTAAGGCTATAACTCCTACCACTTTGGCTTGAGGTGCAACGCCTGCATACTGTCCACTAGAACCACCAGTTCCTGCAGCAATACCTGCACAATGAGTTCCATGACTTCCAGAATCATGAGGCTGCTCATCAGGATACTCTTGGTCTGTATTTGCATTGTAAAAGCCAAGCATACCGTTAGAATCAATCGCAATCTTAGGATCATAGGTCGAGGAAATATCATCTAAATCATCCAATGACTCATGATCAAAATCAACTCCTGTATCCAATATAGCTATTGTTGTATCCTCTCCTCTAAAACCAAAATCGTCCCAAATTTGACTAGTTCCTATTGATTCAACACTGTTATCAAGTGTAGGATAAAATATAACATTCGCTTCTAGCCATTCCAAATTAGGCAAATAGACTACATCTGGAACTTTTTGAATATCTATAATAAATCCAAATGTGTCAAATCTGTCAAAACTAGAAGTGATAACGCCTCCAAGATTTTCAATAAACTCATGATGAATTTCACTTAGATCTGAAACTCTGGCAAATAAATCAATTTTGCCTTCGGGAGATTCTACTAGGCCCAATTCTTCAGACAAAGAAATATCACCATAAACAATTTCCAATCTATCATCAACTAAATGAACATGAGTCATTGGAATAGGTTGAATCTCTTCAGATGGCTGAGCAAATGGAAAAAGTAGATTTAAGAAAAAAATCAGCAAAATTGTTTGTGTTATGACTCTGGACAAGGTTTGGGTATTGATTAACCATTAAAAGAATATGGCGCCCAGGCTGGGATTCGAACCCAGGTTTGAAGCTCCGCAAGCTTCCGTGATTCCAAGCTACACTATCCGGGCGCAGATTGGTAAAAACAGCCTTTCTTAAAGACATCATATCAACATACATCTTATATCCATACCTCTTTTGAAAAATTATGAGTCAAGTGACTATAATTATGGGATCTGCAAGTGACAAGCCTACAGCTAAAAAAGCTGAAAAAATATTAGACAAATTCAATATCACATTTGAAACTTTTGTAGCTTCTGCACATCGAACACCAGCAAGAGTTGTTGATGTCATTGAAGAGTCGGAAGCCGATGTTTTTATTGCTCTAGCTGGACTATCTGCCGCGCTTCCTGGAGTAGTAGCTGCACATACCCTAAAACCAGTCATAGGTGTGCCTTGTGCATCATCGAGCTCACCTGCAAATTTGGATTCATTACTATCTGTTGTTCAGATGCCTCCAGGGGTTCCGGTAGCTGGAGTTGGAATCGGTCGCGGTGAAAATGCAGCCTTACTCGCAGCTAGAATACTAGGTATTTCTAACAATGATGTCGATAAAATGTTAATCAGTTATCGCAAGGAATTAGAACAAAAAACAATAGATTCAAATTAAATTTTAAAGCGATAAATCGAACCACATTCTAAGCAACTGATTGAACGCCAGCCTCTTTTAGATATTCGGAATCGACTATTATCAGATTTAAATTTAGTATTACATTTGCGGCAAAATTTAATTTTATAAGAACTTGGCAATCGTTGATTATACCTTTTTCCTAAAAGTTTGACAAAGTTAATGCATTTTTTAGGATTAATCTGTGCGCTAAGGTTTTTTGAATCAAATAATAGAAATAATTTGTTAATTCTATCTCTAGCAAGCTTTTCTTGGAATTTTGGGCGCCTGCTACGCTTTCGAGGCATAAAACACCTATTAGGTCCTTTTTTTAACACCCTCCTTTAACTAAAATAGAAAATGTTAGATGATTACTTAAGCTGGGATACGCCATGGGAACTCTACTTTCACGCACTAATATTCATTCCAATTATACAAAGGCTAATCTTCCTGGGAGAACCTGCATTAAAAGCAATTCAGATTCATGGGCACCACCTGAGGTGGATTTTTGAAAGATTAAGAGAAATTCCAAGAGGCTATTCGATAGCTGCAAAATTTACTGTGGGATTGTTAGTTCCAGCAACAATTGCAATATTGAGGTTTATTATTTTTGAACCCGAGGACGGAGTTGTAGAATTTTTTGATTTGACGTTAACTCCCCCAAATTGGGAACAAACACCTCCATGGCAAATATGGTTAATGATTTTATTTTTTGTAGGACACACATATCTTGATTGGAGGAGAGTATGGGATACAAGAAATTTAGCTGTTAAGCTGATAAGTGTAGACGTTCAAAAGTATAGACCTATGGTTGATAGAATGCTTCAAATGGGAGATTGGTTAAAGAATTCGAGAGACAAAGGTAATGAGGCATTGCCTCACGAAAGAGTAGCCAAGTTTGTTGGGTTTTTTGCTGGTAAAGTTGTCGATACCACAAATTCGGTAGTAGACAAAGTCATGGAAATGCCAAACAATTATGCTGGAAGATGGATGGTTGTAAATGTTGCATTTGGAATGGCATTCCATTTAATGCCAATTGCATTTATGTTTTTCTTAACAACAACATACGAGTGGAATCTATAAACTAGAAATGATTCTGTTGACTTGTGCTTCTAACTCCTCAAGAGTTCCACTATTATCTATACTATAATCTGCCATTTCCATTGTTCTAGATAATTGCTGTTTATTTGGATCATCATTATTTTCTTCTTTCTTCTCTTGCTCTACAAATTTTTCCCAAGAATCAGTGTCTCCTATTCTGCCTCGAGAGCAAAGCCTGTCATATCTCAGTCTTGAATTTGCATCGACTGAAATCAAGAAAAACCTACGTAAAAGAGTCTCTTTCCTCAGGGAAATTACCTCAAGTGGATTTCTAATTGAGTCTACAATATGATTATTTTCAGAGTTTAATTTAGGCATTAATTTATCAGCTAAAACACCAGGACCTCCTTTTTCTCTAAGCTCATTTCCTATGTCAATTAAGTTTTCACGAGTCTCTTCTTTTTTTAATGACTTGAGCTCATCTCTAAGGGAGTCGGATAAAGAGTGATATGTAAAATTTTTTTTCTTCAATATTTCAGCCACAGTTCCTTTACCTGAGGCATTCTTACCAGTTAGACCAAAAACTATTGATTTCAAAATATCCTCAGAAATCTGATCCCTCTCTATATTCACCGAAAACGCCTCTCAGAACATCACACATTTCGCCAAGAGTCGCTTTGGCTTTTGCAGCTTCAATAAAATGAGGCATAAGGTTCTCATCGCCTTCTGCAGCTTTCTCAATTGCTCTAAGACTAGCTGAATGCCTACTCTTGTCTCTATTAGAACGAAGAGCTTTCAACCTTTTACATTGACGTTCGAAACCCTCAGGATCCATTTCCAAAATTGGTATCTCTACGGGCTCGTCTGAGGTAAATTCATTAACTCCAACAACTACTCTTTCATCATTATCTATTTCTTGTTGATATTTGTATGCTGCTCCTGCAATTTCCTTTTGGAAAAAGCCTTTCTCTATTGCTGAAACTACGCCACCTAGAGAATCTATTCGGTCAAAGTATTCTCTAGCCTGCCTCTCCATATCATCTGTTAACCATTCTAAGTAGTAACTTCCTCCTAAAGGATCTGCTACATTAGCTACACCAGACTCATGTGCTATAATTTGCTGAGTTCTTAACGCTATTTGAACTGCTTTTTCTGAGGGTAAAGCAAGAGCTTCATCCATTGAATCTGTATGTAATGATTGAGTACCTCCCAATACTCCGGCCATTGCTTGAATAGCTACACGAACTATGTTAATTTCAGGCTGCTGCGCAGTCAAACTACAGCCTGCAGTTTGTGTATGAAATCTAAGTGTTAAACTTCGCGGATCTTTAGCTCCGTATTTGTATTTCATATCCCGAGCCCAAATCCTTCTAGCTGCCCTATATTTTGCTATTTCTTCAAAAAAGTCATTATGAGCATTGAAAAAAAAACTAAATCTAGGTGCAAAATCATCAATTTTCAATCCCCTTTCAATTGCCCAATCAGCATAAGCATATCCGTCTGCTAAAGTAAAAGCAAGCTCTTGAACTGCTGTCGAACCTGCTTCTCTAATATGATATCCAGAAATTGATATGGTATTCCACTTAGGCATGTTTTTAGTCCCATATTCAACAGTATCTGTAACTAATCTCATAGAAGGATTGGGTGGAAAAATATATTCCTTCTGTGCGATATATTCCTTAAGAATGTCATTTTGAATTGTACCTCCAAGATTAGACTTGGGAATGCCTCGATTTTCGGCATTAGCGATGTACATAGCCCATGTCATCGCTGCTGGCGAATTAATCGTCATTGAGGTAGTAACCTTGTCAAGCGGAATATCCTTGAACAAAATAGACATGTCTTCAATACTACTAACTCCTACACCACACTCACCAAATTCGCCTGCAGCCATAGGAGAATCACTATCATATCCATAAAGTGTAGGTAAATCAAAAGCCGTACTCAAACCTGCGTTACCCTGGTCTAATAGGTACTTGAATCTCTCGTTTGTCTCTTCAGCAGATCCAAATCCTGCAAACATTCGCATAGTCCATAAACGACCACGGTACATTGTTGAGTGAATACCCCGTGTGTATGGAAATTGACCCGGAAAAGAAATGTCTTTTCCAAAATCAATACCCAAATTATCTAATGGTGTGTATAGTCTATCTACTTTTTGACTAGAAGTCGTCATAAATCTTTTATTTCTTTCTGGATGCTTAGCTAAAGCTGGTTCTAAGACGTCTTTAACCCATTTATCGTGAGCTTTTTTGTAATCTGATTCATTTTCGTTTAGATTTGTAGAAGCCTCTTCATCCTTTGGCATTAATTGCGATTATATCCAGTAAATAAGGGTTTACCGTAACAGTGAACTATATATTCTGAGCATCATTAAATGATTGTCAGGAGATGGAGGGCGACCGACGGCCTTAGGCTGAGGAAAGTCCCCTCTCCATGAGCAAGGCAGCCGTAAGGAATCCGAGAGGATTGGCAATGCAACAGAAACGACACAGCCCCACTATAGGAATGATCGTCAAGGACGTGACGTCAGTGGAGGATTTGATGAAACGAGTACCCCTGCCGGAGCAATTCCAAGTAACCGCTTAGACCTGCTCGGGAGCGGTAGGTAGGATGCGAAGCTAAATGTCGCCAACCTTTTAGGTTAACAGAAAGGGGCTTACTCCCATCACCTGACATAAAACGTACACTAGTTTTAAATAACGAATTCGCAGGCCGCGAGATATCATGGCAGCAGATTACACTGACGAACCAAGTTGCACGCAAAAAGGTACAGGATGGATTTCCTTCGATACTAAACCTAAAACTAGAAGAGTAGTAAAGGTAAAAAGAAAAATTAGAAAGATTAAAAAAAGTTTTTATAGCTAAAAAAACTCAAAGATATTCCCAAAAAATCAAACAACAAATCTTCCACTGAGCAGACACGTCCCCTAATGAAACTCTGATGTAATTCATCAATACAAGCAAGTGAAAAACCAAATATAATGGTTGTAAAAACAATTACTTTTTGACTGGAAATTTCTCTTTCATATAAAGAAAATTTAATAAGTAAGCCTAAAATGAAAAACTCTACAAAATGAAATATTTTATCTATATTTGAAAACCCAATATCTGATTCTGGAAGGTTGTCATTAGGCGTGTGACTAAGTAAACTAATAATCAAAATATAGATAATTGTTAAGTGGACATATTTTGGTTTATCACACTACAACTTACCTTGTACTCATCAGATTTAAATACTATACTAAATACTATAAGAATCAAAATTATTTGGAGGACTCTCCGTCCAATTGATTGTAGAAATCCTGACTTTCAACTGCCCAATACATAACAGACTCTTCATTGTTGGAATGGTGTGGATGTTCAGGGTCTTCATGATCGTGAGGGGATGTATATCCCATGTTGACTAAGCCCAAAAGATGGCCATATTCATGCACTAAAACCGCTTTTTCTATGTCTTGAGCCGAGATAAATAAGAAGGCTGCGTCTTCAATTTTCTCTTGGAACATAGCAAATGAAGAACCTTTGTAAGCTAAACCTAAGGTATTCTCATTGTCCTCAAACTCACCATTAAGATACAAGATATGAATTACAAATTCGTCGCCATCCTTAAATTTTGTACGTTGAGAAGATTCAATATCCAATATTTCTTGAAGTGAATAACTATTATCTGTACTTCCAAAACTGTCTTGACTTATGGTTACAGAATTTTTATCAGTGACTTCATTGATTCTCTGCCTAAGAAGGTCGATAGCTTCGGAACTTGGCTCATAACCCGAAACGTAGTCAATTTCGATGTGTAATTTAGAGTATTTGCCATCCTGAAGAATTTCATATCTACATTCCCCAACGCTATTTTCACATGATATTAATTCATCTTTAAGGCTGTCAAGACAGCCTGATGAAACCAAAATCATTGATAACATAAGGAAAATTGTACTTCGCATAATAATGTATAAAACAAACCCAATTAAAAAGTTATTAACTCAGTAAATCGGGCCAAGGACAAATCTAGGATCTGGATATAATTTGAGAGCAATAGCACTATCTTCAATGGAAACTACACCTGGTAAATCATGTGTTTCAGGTTCGACTGTAGATAATTGAAAGTGTAAATGAGGCTCCCAACCACCGTTTTCACTTTCATTTCCAAAATGTCCTATTGTTTGACCTTTTTTGACTGGCTGGCCCTTTGATTTGCCAATTACTGACTTAGAATCTAAATGTCCGTAAAGAGCCCAAAACTTTGAACCTGAAATTTCATGCTCTATGATTACTACGTTACCATAATCTCCAGCTTTGGGGTTATATCCAAAATTATGTATTTTTCCATTCATAAAAGCCATGCAAGGGGTTCCAACAGGTCCTCCTATATCTATTCCAACGTGTAAATTACGAACTCCAGCAAATAACTCCGTAGTATAAACATTAGGCCTAAATTCATTATACCTGCCAATTGAGTATTCACTTTTACCTGAATCCCACGAACCTTTAGTTAAATCTAAAACTTTATACTTCTCAGGTAGATTAACTACGGGATGATATGATTCTGAATTCCAGTCAATCATTGTAAATGAATCTCCTCCGTCAAAAAAATTAAATCATCCAAGGTATCCCTGACAACGAGTCGACCATCTTCTGAAATTTTAACTACCTGACCATTACCATCTTTCCAGGAAACATACTTGCCGATTAAACAATCGTAAATTAGAAACTGTTGGATTATATGCTCATCACTATGTTCCATAGCACTCCTAATTTTTCCATTAAATTTGTTAATAAAGTCTAATTTATCAATACTAAAACCTAAATCTGATAGACTAATGAATTTCTCTAAACTAGAGCCATTAGTCATATTAATTCCCAATCCTGCAATTACTTTTTCACCTTGAACCTGGCAAAGCACCCCACCTAATTTCTTCCCTTCAACTAATATATCATTCGGCCATTTGACCTTAGCAATTATCTTATTTTCATTAAGAATTTCAGCTACGGAAATGCCAACAATAATCGGCAATAAATTCTTTTTAGGCAAAACTACAGAATAGTAAAAACCTCCTTTATATGATTCCCAAAACCTTCCTTGCCTACCACGCCCTTCAGATTGTTCTAAAGATACTATTGAATCAAAAAAGTCTAAATTAAATTCAGACAGCCAAGTATTCGTCGAATTTATGTTATCTATTACATTTATCAAAGGAAAGCTCCCAAATCCATTTGCTTAATTTGTTCGTTTTCCAACGTCTCTTCTATGGCACTGAAAGCTAACTCTAATCTTTGGCGAATGAATTTTCTCGAACCATATGTCTCAGCAATCTCACCTGCAATTTGTCTATATTTCGCAACAGAAGCTGGAGAAATATTTAATTGCAATAAACCTCCACAAGAGCAAGTATCCTTCAAAGGAGGCCTACGATACTTCGTATTACACTTCTTGCATCTCACACCCTGTGTTGAAAATGAACGTAAATTTCCTATAATATCACGAATAAAGTGCTTCTCAATTGTTTGTTCTGCAACATAACTTGCATCAGAAGCTCTAGTTTTTTTGGCCAATTCCAATGAAGCTATTGCTTTACTTTTCATTGAATCTAAAGTGACATAACGGGATTCATTCGGACCCAGATTAATACTTGAAGACAAATGACTAAAAGAATAACCTTCATACTGTTCAGGACTCTCTAATCTCTTTGAAACTATATCAAGATATTCTAGAACTTCTGTAGGATTAGAACATTTTTCGGAATGCTCGTAGAATTCTAACGGATATTCTGAATTTAATTCAACATTATGGGCTTCACTATCTATCTCCATAGGATCAATTCTTGTTGATAAAACTCTGGGAATATCCATAGTTCCACCCCTGGTTGTCGGTACAAAACTATCTGAAAAATTAAGAAGCCCATCAAGCAAGAGCATGATTGAATCTTCATCTCCGTCACAATTTCTCCTCTTAGCTGCATGGAAGAAAGGATGCCCATATTGGGCTTTAGCTGAGGTAAAACCAATCAACCGGCCTAGTACTCCTGCTGAAGTGTGAGGGCTCAAACAGATAAGAAGACTTCCAATTAGCTCATGCATGACTGAGTTAGCAGTTACGTTGTAGAAAGGCTCTGAGTCGTAAAGTTTAACTAACTCGTCATTGACAAAGTTTGCTACCTTAACTAACCAAGGACCTGCATTTTTTGAAACGATTAAGTCTTGGACTTTTAATTCTAATAATTGGTCTTCAGATTCCAATTTCTTACCATCAATATCTTTACTGTAACCTAGTTCCAGAGCTTTATCAACCGATAATCCAATCTCTTTCGGATAAAAATGTGTAATTGGTAAATCTATCATGTCGTACCTAAGCGTTCCATCCTTGTAAACTCTTAAATCATATTTTGAACGGAGTATCCCCTTTTCTAACGATTCCGGGATCTTAGGGCCTGATTTCAATTCTTTGATTCCTTTTACTTTCGGCAATATACCCACTTTCGTATTATTCATCGCTTTTGTTACTATTTCAGACACATCGACTATTCTCTTCTTTGCGTCTTCTTTAACCATAGTTAAAGATTTACAACATCTGAGCGAAATAGTCTCTTTGTTACAATTCTTACAATATCTTAATTGTGTTACCATTTCTATCGATCCTAATTTACCTTGTGTAAATCCCCTTCGATAAGGACGTTCTTTAAGTGCGGTATTTATCAATCTTTGATTTCCTCCAGAATCACCTAGAGGAAATAACACGTGTGGGGGTGGCTTAAGTCTGCGCTCATTGGCCTTCTCAGGGCGACCCATACTGGCGCCGATTCGTGTTGGAGATTTGCACTTTATCAAAACCTCTGATAAATCTGATAATAGAGTTAAGGAATCATCCGAATAATTATCTAACTCGCTTGCTAATAGCTTACCACCTGTTTCTTTGATTCCCAATAATGTGATCAAGGGGTCATATCCTTCATCTAATACTATAACATTGTCCTCGATTCTGAAGAACATACCCAATTTAACGAATATCTCTTTGTAAATCTTTGAAAAACGATTCTTAACAACCTCAGAACCATTTCTCACAAGCTGATTGCGAAGATCTAAGATTTCATTGTAATCTAAATCTCCCCAGTTGTAAGTATACTTAGGATGCAAGGGTAAATCATTTTCTTTACAGAAATTATATAGGGAAGAAAAAGAATAATCTCCCTTATATTTTCCAATACCTTTTGAACCAACTAATGAATCCCACCATTCATCACACCAGCCAGACGGCTGCAATGGGTGATTATTTTCCAAAAATTCGCCTACAGGAATCAATAGCTCACCAAGATCAACAATCTCTTTGACTTGATTAACAAATTTCAGAGCTAGATTATAATCATCAAGTCTAGTAAAAGTACCGTTTTCTAGTATGACTGAAGGACCTTCTATTGAATCGCAAGGCGTAGAAGCTGTCGCCTTACCGGGCAATTGAAGTTTCAATTGAGTGCCTATTGCAGCAAAAGAATCTACAATTAACATAGTAGAGGGATGTAAAGACATTGAAGCTAAGCCACCAGTCCTTGAACGTCCGTACCTAAGTCTAAAACTACCTGGTTTATCAGGAAAAGCAAAAATTGGCCGGCCTGCCAAGACATCTTTCAAATATTTGTGCTCTTTAACGTCTCCAGAAGCTGATTTTCGTTTTTTCTCAGTGTAAGTCCTTAGAAAATCCCAACCGCTTATTCCCAATTTATCAACATGTTTCAAAACTTTAGCAGCTTTAAGACAAAGGCCTTCTGCCAAAACTAGACATGCTCCACCTCTCAAAGAATTCGTCTCAACTCGAGGAAGATCTCGATTTCCTGCGACTTCTAACTTATCTGTTCTTTCACCCGTAACACAAATTGGACATGATGTGACGATAGTATGTATTTCCTCTGGACTAGGAACGTATTGCAGATTAACTGCCCTTTTGTAAAGAGGAATTTCCTCTTTGTACCTCTCAATTTCAGCTGGAGTTGGAATATACGGATCTAAATCTAATTCTCTCCTCACAACGTCCGCAATCAAAACTGATAATGCTTGAGCTGTACCACCTGCAGCTCGGATGGGACCAGCGTAATATATTGAAGCGCATTTAGTCTTGTTACTATTTTCAAGAGTACTTACCTTTACAACTCCTTCTGTGGGAGCGACTAATACGCCCTCAGTAAGTATTGACAACGATGTTCTAACTGCCTGCTCTAGTGCTTTTTCTAATCCTAACTCAGATTTTAATTTTCCAGCAAGCTCTTTAGCAATGATTAGAGCAGTAGATTCTCTATCATTTTCTTCTGCTACCTCTCTTATTCGAGGTGCTATACCTTCTGGACCAACTTGTGCTTCTACTCTTTCAGCTAAATCTTTAGCCCGGGGTATCTCTGGTGAATCTGAAGGATCAAAACCTGCTTTTCGAACTTTTTCAACTAGAGTGTAACAAGAATCAGCTTTTTTCTCTAAATCTTCAAAATAAGCCTCCATCTCATTAGATGCTATCAATACCACACATACACATAGAACACCTATTATTATTCTATTTGCTAGAAATTTTAAACACCGTAACTATCAATGTATATTGTACGATAAGCCGAAGAACTAGCCCTAATACCTGCAAACATTACTGCAAATGATAAAAGAACAAATATTCCACCAGCTAAAAGACCAATATTATGATTGTAAAGCATAACTGAAGCTGGTAAAATAAGTAATATTGAAGAAAAAAATGCCGATGTCCCCATCAACATAAACTGTACTAAGATATCCGGATTACCACGATCACTCTCATCAAAATTAGCAAAGGCGCTTCCTGCCCATATGCCTAATCCGGTATTAGCAAACAATAAAATTAAGACGCATTGCCCAAAAAATAAAGTTACTTCAAAGGGAAACTTAGCTAAAAAACAAATAGGAAGCCAAATTGATAAAAGACCTGGAAAAGCCATAAACAAAAGCGCAAATGCCTTACCCTTCATAATTAATAATGACTCTACAGGATTAGATTTCATAATCCATAATCTTTTACCTTCAACGCCAAGTATAGTTGAACCTAGCATTGTACATTGCAATAATGCTCCAAGATAAAGACTAATAGCAAGCATTCCAGGATAATACAATTTTGGTGGTAAATCTCCAACAGGCTCTGTTGGAATCCCTACCTTAAACCACCAAAACACCATCAAGAAAGAAATTGAAAATGTCGAAAATGCTGAACTTAAAACATCCCTTTCCCTAATTGAAGATGTTACTTCTTTAGAACAAATTGCCGACGCACGGCGTCCGGTAATTGGGCTCAACCAATCAAATTGAAGTATACGTACTGGATTCTTATGGGAAGAAGAATTTATCTTGTAGGATTCTAAAGCTTCAACAAAAATATTATCCATAAAATAAAAGAAAACAAGTAAAAGTAATGTACAAACTAAAACTATTATTATAGCTAGAGTAGAATCTTGGTGTGCTGCATTTGATACCATAAGAAGAGCCAAAAGTATTGGAAATAAAGCTACCAAAAAACTAAGCTTCCGAGAAAATGGATGTAAAGAACCTATTAATGAAAACATAAAACCACTTAGTGCAGACAAAAATGAAAATAAGTACAATAAAATTAAAAACTCTACTTCAACGTAGATATTAGTTTTAGTAATAACATTACCTGTAAAGAAAATTAAGAGCATACCTGAAGTAATGAATAAATTTGGAATGAGCACTGAAAAAAATTGACCTAACATAATCGATCTAGGAACTACTGGTTGAACTAGATACATATCCATTATTTTAGATTTGACAATTTTTCTATAAGTTATTCCAGCTGATCTGAGTGTAAATAATGAAAAATATACTAATAGAATTGTACCATATCCTTCATTCGAACCCTCCGGGAAAAGCTGAGGATTTTGAATTACAAAATTCATCAACCGGATGCAAGCAAATGAAAAAATAATACCTAAAAATGATATAAAGAAGGTTGACGCAAAACGTTTCTTGAACGACTGAATAGCACTTCTAAATGATGTCCGAAATTCTGCCTCAAATATTGCGTAAGAAGAATTCATCTTCCTAGAGACTCCAGAGTTCTATCCTTTTTGGTGGCTTTTTTAAAAATTCTGTAGCAAGACTGACATAATCCGATTTTTTTACCATTTCCTCTAACTTCTAATTCAGGGACGAAATCAACTTTTTTGCGAGAAACTGAGCGTTTAATAGGGTCATTACAATTAGCTATGCCACATCCATCTTGTGCACCATTTGATAAATTAATCACTCTGTGTTTCATTATTGACATACAATCAGTACGTACTTAAAATTTTAATGCTATTTTTATTGAAGTGTAATATCTGGCATTAGTGGACGAGCAGCAAAGCCTTTCAACGCAAAATTACTACCTTCACCAACACGACAAACAAACAGATCCCTATGATGCCTAGTCAATCCAAACTCATCTAACGAAGAAACTCCGCCGCATATTTCCATGGCCATTGTCATGTGATCTGAGGCTTTACGAGAACATTCAATCTTAACTTTAGCTGCAGATTCTCTATCCAATGTATTATCATCATATCTATTTGTTAGGTCAATAAGCCATGTCAAACCTTGTTCTAAGGTAATATCCATATCAATAATTACATCTTGAACTCTTTGAAAACTACCGATTGGAACTCCAAATTGCTCTCTTTCTTGAGAATATGTTCTACATTTATCAAGACCAAACGCAAGAGAAGCTAGAGACATTCCAGCAATGAATAATCTGCCTCCGTTCAATGTCTTAGCCATAACTTTGAATCCCTCATTCTCTTTACCCAATATTGCGTCATCTGTTACGGTCACTTCATCAAAGGAAATAGAACCTGTAGACGACTGACTCCACAAATCTTTACCTGCCATTTCTTGATAAGAAAGATTCGGATCATTCATAGGTACTATGAAACATGTGGTTCGATAACCTGGTTTAGATTCAGGACTAGTCATAGCATGTACTACAACGTGACTTGACCATTTTGCGTTAGTTGACCAACACTTTTCCCCTTTAATTACCCATTTATCGCCTTCTTTCTTGGCTGTAACTTCTGGATTTGTAGCATCTGAGCCTCTCCCTGGTTCAGATAAGCCAAAAACAAACATTCTCTTCCCAGCTGCTAAATCTGGAAGATGAGCTTTCTTTTGCGCATCTGTTCCAAAAAGTTGTAGAGGTTTAGCTCCTAAAGACATGGCTGCACCAGGAGTAATTGCCAATGACTGAGAATGATATCCCAAAGCTAATCCCATCAAAATTAAATCTAATTGATTGCCTCCTTGACCACCATAGCTCTCAGAAACAGTCACACCAAACAATCCCATCTGTCCCATTTCATCAATGACCTCTTCTGGAATTAGTTCGTGATTACGCTCCCAATGAAGATAGTTAGGTTCAATTCTTTCTTTAGCAAACTCGCAGACTGCCTTGTAAAAAGTCATTGAATCCGAAGATACTAACCTTTCCAAATAGTGATCTATACGACGTTCCATAATATTCCTACTAGGAATAACATTAAAGTGGTTATCGTGACCTTCCAATTGCCCCACGAGGTGGTTCAGGCTCGTAATCAGCTTGTAATTCTAGGGGCCATTCCCTAGGTTCATCGTCTACCCCTTGAAGAATAATATAACCAATTATCATAACTATGAAAAGAAAACCAATTGCTGCAGGCCTTCCAAAGCCCAACTCATCTACTATGATTGCCCAAGATAAAGGTCCAATAATAGTTGCAAAGCGTCCAACCATACTATACAATCCATAGAATTGACCTATGTAACGAGGTGGCGTTAGAACGAGCATGTATGGCCTATCCGCACACCAGGTCCCTCCTAATGCTACTCCTGCCAAGAATGGAGCCAGCCATATCATCCATGTTGGTAGGCCTAACCAAACTGTAGAAATTAAAAGTGTAAACGAAGCAAACCAAAACCACAAAACTGCATTAAGTGTAACTTTTGGACCGACAATGTCTACTAAATACCCCCACAAAAATCCACTTACAATTGATGAGAAAACACCAATAAGAGTGTAAACTGCTATTTCAGAATCTTCCATTCCAAACTCCTCTCTAACATAAATCGCGGCAAAAGTTATAGAAGTATTTGCTGCATCTGTGTAAAAGACTCTTCCAACTAAAAATCTAGATAAACCTGGAAAATTACTTAACATAGACAACGTTCCTTTAAGCTGTGTAAATGTTCCGGATGTTGCATCAATTATTGAACCATCTCTAAAGAGAGGCGTTGTTTTTGTATTTATTGATGAGAATACACACCAAATTGCAAAAAATACGGTAGTATATCTTAACAACATATTATCTTCAACCAACCAAGCATTTATACCCAAAAGAGTCGCCATTAGTATCATTAGACTAGGCCAGAAGTTATCTCCGGGAGTTTCCCTGACAAATATGAAACAAGGAATTGCAAAAATCAAAAACAAAGCTGCCGTCAACTGGAATACTGCAGGGTAAGGAAAACCTAAAGTATCAGTTATGTATAATGCAGATAATATTCCTACTAACGCTCCAACATAGCCTACACCAATTCCAATTCCTCCGATCCTACCTTTATTTCCAGGGGTAGAAATTGTGGCTAATGTTGAATCGTAAAATATTAGTCCTGCTTGATAAAAATAATTTGCAATTACAAAGAAAATAAGAGAAACTGTTAAAATTGTACTCTTGCTCCAGCCGTCCTTCTCATATCCTAATAAAGCTGTAAAAGCAACACACAAAAGAGTTGTAACAAAAAGAAAAGGCATCTTACGCCTTGCCTGATCTGAAAGTGCTCCAATCAATGGCGCTGTAAGAAACACTAACGCCATAGATATTGCATTAGCATAACCGTAATCTGAATCTGTTCCACCTACTTCGTCACTTACGACCCAAAGCCCAAAATAAAATGAAACTATTAGAACTGAAAAGATGGTATTTCCTAAGTCGTAAAAAGCCCATGAAAATATACTGAACATCGATGCCTTGGTAGTTATTGGCTCTCTTGGTTTTTTCCTTTCTTCGTTAAAATCCTTCAGTTTCTCTCTAATCTTCTTCGGTGCGTCTAATATCTTTCTTGAACCACTCATATCTACTCTTTGTTATGCATAGAATCATAATCTGCTTCTGTTGTCTCCGCTAACAATTTCCTTATCCTGTTATCTTCAGCTTTAGCATCTTCTATTCCTGCATCAATATCAACTCGGTAAAGTAAAATGGCGCCTAACAAAAGAAGGAATGCAATACTGAATATTCCAGCACGACTATCATACATTACTGACATGAAGAAGTAAAGAGCTGGACCTAAAAATGCTGCTACTTTATTAAAGAATCCAAGAAAACTGTAAAATTCAGTACTTCGAGTTTCGGGAACAATCTGACCAAATAAACTACGTGCAAGTCCCTGTGAACCACCCAACAAAGTTCCCATAAAACAACCAAGAACAATAAATTGAAGAAAGACACCCATCCCTAATGGTTTCCAAATATTATCTCTAGCCCATATAGGAATGCTATCCAAAACACCATCACCCAAATTAGTGGGGTGATCTACACCAACATTAGCTTCACCATCTAATGCTCCACCGATTATACTCGCACTAAATCTAGTACTATCAATTGAATCTAAAAAAGAAGTAATATTTGAATTCGGAATTCCTAAAAGTTTAATCTTATTTGGCTCATCTTCTGAATCTCCCCAAGACCATTCTAAAATATCTTTATCGTCTTCATTTACTTCTGTAGGAAGAATATATGTCCACTGTTTTGCCCAAGCTTGCTCGTTAAATTCATCATCCTCATAGTCTAATTTTTGAGCCAAATCATTAGCAGACCATGAAACATAAACTGAATATGCGCTATCTTCTTCATTCCACTCATATAATATGTCATAATCTTCATGCGTTTCCAATTCTAATGGAGCAAAACCGAGCCCCGCAAAACATAGAAAAACCCAGCCACAAATCGAAATCATCAAAGCTTGTTTAGTACCTTTGCTCTCTGCTAATTTAGTAAATAATATAGCTGATGGAGCTGCAACAAATTGAACCACGAGAAGAGCAATTATAAGTCCTGTAAATCCAATACCTAAAACCGTAGTTCCATACACACCAGCTAATGCAGTTACAGTATTTATTCCATCAATAAATAAAAAATAAGCAAGCATGTAAAGGAATAAATGTGGAAAATCTTTGTAATCTTTTAAGGTTTGAGTAACTTCACCGACTGCAAATCTTGCGGCGTCTCTGAACTTTAGTTTTTCCATTTCATTTTCGACTGGAGGTTCTGGAACCCATGCAAATGTAATCAGTGCAAACCCATACCACCATATGCCTGACGAAGCCAATGAAAATTGAACTGCCCATTCAGCAAAATCGGTCGCTAAAAGAATAATAAGATGAAGAACTAGAAGAACACCTGCTCCTAAGTACCCATAAGCAAATGCCCGATTAGAAATATCATCCAATTCATCTGGCTTACCTAAATGAGGTAATAATGCATTGTAAAAAACTCCGGCTCCGTTAAGACCAATATTAGCAAAAAGATACATCACCATAATCCAAATCCATGATGAACTGCCGAATAAAGGAGCTAATGCAATAAGGAAAGTCCCACCTGCACCCACTACTGTTAGAATTTTTAACCAACGCATTTTTACAAGTCGACGATCAGCTATGACTCCCAAAGGCGGACTTATTATTGCTACTGAAAGTGTCGAAATTGCAATAACAAGAGACAGGACGGCATCTGCAGTCATCGACTGCGAGAAAAGTGAAACTGTAAGTCCATTAGCTTTAAAGAATAATGCAGTATACCATACTGGAATAATTGCTAAAGTAACACTACACTCAAAAGCCGATTTTGCCCAGTCATAATATCCATAACCGCTAATAGCTTTTTCTTTATCTTCAGGAAGATTTTTTAACTTTGAACCTAAGCTAAAAAGCCTAGTAATTGGATCTGCCATAAACAATCATAGACAGGTGGTTTAAATACAGATAACCTGTGAGTTTCTAAAAAATAAACTGAAACTATTTATTCCATTCAAGTGCCTTATCAAGAAAATTTTGAAAAATTTCAGCACCAAATTCTGTGTTTTCAACCTCTGGATGATACTGAACACCAGCATAAGGAAGCGTTTCATGCTGCATTACTTGTACTTGGCATGCATCGGAAGAAGCTAAAATTCTGAATCCATTTGGCATCTTGTGAACTTCATCGTTATGAGATTCCCAGACATTAAATTCTTTCGGGAATCCTTTCAAAATCCATCCTTCCTCAATAAGTGTAACTAATGAGGAACCAAATTCAGGAACTGCAGCTGGCCCTGCTTCTCCTTCAAAATGAGTTGCCATGTACTGATGGCCTACACAAATCCCTAAAATAGGCCATTTTTCTAAATCTAAATATTCTGAAGTTAAGCCTAAAGCCTCAGACTCACTTTCTATTCGAGGAGCTCCACCAGACAGTACAAGAGCTTGAAACCTGTCCAATTCTTCAATTGGTGTAACATTAGATATTATTTCTGCTCTACATCCAAGATAATTCAGAACTCTATATTCTCTGTGTGTCCACTGTCCACCATTGTCTACAACAGCTATTGGGAAATTTTCGTATGACATACTATTTTTCAGGAATCTCCTGCTTTAATCTTTCCAATCTTTTGGACCTGTCAGTCGCGAATTTAGCTATAGATTTCATTACCCATCTAGGGCTTAGATGTGCTTCATCAATAATTTGTTCTAGGCTACCACCAGTTCTCCATCTATTATCCCAATCTGGAGATAATGAATAATCTGCTACTACTCTATTAGATATCCAATTTTTCATAACATTTAATCCTGTGTTAGTGATAACCATTGAATCGGCCCACTCTTGGTCCCCAATAATAGATGATTTATATTCTGAATCTTGCATATCAAAAAGTTCCCATGATATAGCTGAAACAATTTTAACATTATGTTTAGAACTTATATCTTCAAGAATAGAGACAACTGTGTTGGTAGAACTAGTCCCTCTGACAATAACTACACCATCTCTTGGGCGCTCGTCAAAATCTCTTATGAGGTAAGCTCCTTTAGAAGCATCGAAATGACTAGCTATGCCCATTTTTTGCCTGTCTGGAACTTCTATAGCTGGCCGAGTTAAGTGAAGTGCCACTATTGGAACGTCTGTTGAAAAAGCGGCTGCTAAAGCTGGTGCTACGTCATTATGCTCCCAGGGATGAAGATTAATGATATGGCCTTTAGGGAAAAGCTGAGTAACTCCTGGTGCAAAAATACCAAAATGAGTTCTACTATCTTCTGCAGTCTCTGGGCCTGAGTGACCTGCTATCCACAGCAACTTACCTACTTTGATTTGTGAGTCTTGGGCAACCTGACTAAAAAGTCGGATTGGACCGTATTTTAGATAACTGAAAGAACCATAAGTACTGAATGAACCAATAAATCCGTTATATGAATCAAGAGTATCTGAATTAAAATTAACTGTAGACAAACCTGCCATCATACCTGAATTTGCAAATTCAGTTATGCCTTGTGGCATAAGAGGTGATGAGGTATTATTTTCTTTACTATACATACCCAAATCCTCCATATCTCCCCAACCTTTTGAGAAACCTGAAATATTTGTTGAGTCTGCCAAATCCGCTGACATCGCCACAAACAAAGGACGATCATAATTTTCTCTCGAATACGAATTCAACCAAGATGCAACTTTAGAGAAGCCAACTCTATTTGGAACTTTTTCGCCAGGATTAGCAAATAATTCTGAAGGATAGTTTGAAAAATTAAAGAGCTCTTTATCATCAAGAGGATTACTATCTTTGATTTTACAAGAAGAAATATCGCTAGGTACTGAATCTCCTATCTGAACTAAACTGTCTGCTAAATAATCCACTAAATCTTGATTATTACGCATAACTGAAAAGATAGTCTCTAAGTAAGATGAACCTTGTAAAACTTGTTCGTCTCTTGATGGTGCAGCATCCTCACCAAAATTATCAAAACTAACATTGTACTTATTTGCAAAATCTTCTTTGGTTTTCCAAAACAATTCTGAGTTTCTCTTATGCGGAGAACCATGCGATTTCTCATCAAACTTGTGGTAGCCTCGTCCTTTACGTGACTTAGCAAAAACCATTTTTGGGATTGCTGAATTAGAGTTTCCAACGATTAAATTATAATATGCTTTAGTGAAGGAATCCCAATCTTCGCAATTATCTGTGCCTTCTACATGCCATCCGCTTGTTTCAAAAAGCTCCTTAGGGGTAGAATTAACTATACTGCTGAATGGGCGACTATCAATACCGTAATCATTCCAATCAATGTAATAAACTAAATTTCCAAGGCCAAGCCCCCAAGCTGAATTTAAAGTCTCGAGAGTTACACCAGTACTCAAACCACCTTCTCCCTCAAAAGCGAAAACTTTCACCTCTTCAGTTCCTGCCAATTTGTGGGCTAAGGCTGCACCTGCTGCCGCTGGAGAGCCATGTCCGCTTGGTCCCGTGTTAAATTTGAAGAAAAGCGTCTTACCTTCCATTTCCGCATGGCCTGGAAGTCCTTTATTTTGCCTTAGAGTAAGTAAATCTTCCCAAACCAACTGAAATTCATCACCGTTCTTAACTAAATATTTGGAATCTTGAGTTTGTTCAAACTTTATTCGAAGTGATTCATTTAAGACTGCTAAAGTTGCATAAACCATAGGATTATCGTGGCCAGCTACCAAGACAAACCTATCTGAAAAACGTTTGGTAGGATCTCGAATATCCCATCTCATTGCACCTGATAATAAAGTAATTAGCATTCCGTGAACTTTAGAACGAGAGCCGCCGGGATGACCACTCTGACTTAAATTTAGTGTAACATCTATGCATTGATCAATTAAGTCTTTAGTAATTTCCCAAAATTGATAATCATTTTTTAAATCTGAAGGGCTCTTCATGTATTTGGGATTAAAGTATTGTTTTTAAGTTCTCCTTACAACTTAATCTTCGACCTGCCGAGCGAGATATCCTCTTGAAAAAAGAATTTGAATCACAGACCATAACATGAAGAAAACAAGAACCGATAATGCCTGACCGTAAATTGTGTTGTATTCTATGGAATTAGAAAAGCTGTAAGGTAAAATACTACCTAATAAATCATGAAATAAGAAAGCTAGTGAAGTCAAAATCATAGTAAAAGCGACGGTTACCATTAAGGTTGTTAAGAACCAGACTAGAACATCCTCATATTCTTTTGAAAATGCCATAACTCTTGCTAATCTGCTATATCTTGCATGGCCATAACTTAATTCCAAATAAAGAATAAAACTAAAAACAAACCCTAAAATTGGATAAATTTGTTCATTTGTATTACCTGTCAAACCAAGAGGCATGGATAAGATTAGAAAAGCTGATACTGCTAGATTACCTACTTTATTTTGCCAAATACCAACCATTCCTGTAGAAACTGGCAAACCAATAAAGACCCAAAATAGTACTTGCTGAAGAGGCTCATATGGGATCCATTCTACACTAAATACATAACCAAAGAAAATTAATACAAAAAATGAGACTATTGCAATTAAAACATAATCATATATTTTTTTGCTAGAGCTTAGCAAAACGTTTGTAGTTCCTAAGAACAATCCTACTAGTATTCCTGCTATGACAGAAGTATTTAGTTCATTGATTACATTACTATTGTACAAACTACTTGTAAAACCATCGAGTGCACTAAGGAAAAGTGAATCTTCCAGTGGATTAATTAAATACGCAAAACTCAAGCTAAGCATTAATGATAAAGTCGCTACGGACTGCATTATTGCTAGAGTATTGCTTGTTTGCATTATCGTATTACCTCTGCTAACGAAGTCGATAGAACAGAATCAGGATTCCAACGCATAGCCCGAGCACCTAATGAACGAGCTTCTGTAATCTTGTTTTCCAATGAAGCTGAAGCTGTAAAATAAACAGTAGGCGATATTATCCTAGAATCTCTATCATAATCTAAGGTATCTGGAGCAATAACTGTCAATTTGAAACCTCTAGCAGTAATCTCCCGAAGTGCAGTCGCACTAGTCTTATCATTTTCTAAGGTAGATATGACCATTACAGGAGAGCGAGGCGTAAAATTTCGAAGATCGCCTAATACAGTATGTAATCCTAAAGAACCTGCAGATTTAATTTCTGCTAAAGCTGTTAAAATCTTAAAAAGATGTCTTTCGCCAGTATCAGGAGAAATAACATTTACAGATTCACCGTAGGTAATCAAACCTACACGATTTCTAGTTCTCAAAAAGAAATTTACTAATGACGCTGCAGCTTTACATGAATAATTTAAAGGATTCCTCAGAATTGTACCTGTACCTGTAATCTCACGCGCATCCAAGACAATCATTATATCTGAAATATCTTCTCTTTCAAACTGATTGACCATTAGTTTTCTAGTTCGTCCAAACACCCTCCAATTTATATTCTTGAAATCATCCCCTGGGAAATACTCACGAATTCCATAAAATTCCCCGCTAGTCCCTATCCTTCGAATTGGCATGGCCCCTTGGTACATCTTTGGAAAATCTGTTGACAGATCAACGCCTTCTATTTCTTCAATTTGGGGTAAAACAACTAGACTAGACTTTGATTCAATTTCAGATTCATAGTAAAATAGGAACGAAGGGTTGTATATTCTTAGTCTTGGATTACCCAGCCTAAATTGGCCTCTCAGTCGGCAATCAAGTAAATATTGGTTAACAACTGTCTCATTTTTCCTCAAGCGAATTACACTATGATTTAATCCAGATTGAACTTCAACTTCGGAAGGAAGATTATCATAAATTTCCAAAAAGCCTACTGCACGTCCTTTATTTTGGACAACAAGATCAATACTAACACTACTATTTTCAAAAACTTGATCATCATTAAAACTTCTTGAAATCTTTACATCAATGGGTCTTGTATTAACAAGACTATGAACTGCCACAAAAGCTAATATTGTAGTTCCAAGTAAAAAAAGCTGAAGATTATTAATGAAAGGAGCAAATAATACAAGAATAACGCCTGAGCCAACGTAAACAATTGCTTTACGTGTCCACATTGAACTATTCCACAGTTACTGCTGGAACTTGAACAGTCATAAGCAATTCACCTATGACCTCTTCTACATTTACACCACGAATACGTGCTTCTGGCTTAAGAATTATTCTGTGGCCAAGTACAGGAATTGCAGCTCTTTTAACATCATCAGGAACTACGTAATCTCTCCCAGAAAGAACTGCTAAAGCTCTGGACAACTTAAACAGACCAAGGCTTCCACGAGGACTTGAACCTACGGCAACACGCGGATCTCTTCGAGTTGATTGAACTAAGTCTACAATATATCTCATTACTTCTTTCTTAACAAAAACTTCCTCAATTGAGGCGTGCATTTCATCTACCTTATCTGGAGTAGCTCGAGATTTAACTGTAAACGAATCTTTCTTTCTTTGTGAACGCCCTTCTAAGATACCAGTCTCAACATCCTCATCAGGATAACCTACACTTAATTTAATTAAAAAACGATCCATCTGAGCCTCTGGGAGAGGATATGTTCCTTCGTACTCAATAGGGTTCTGAGTTGCCAAAACAATGAAGGGAGATGCTAGTTTGTGTGTTGTTCCCTCAATAGTAATTTGTTTCTCTTGCATCGCTTCTAATAAAGCAGCTTGAGTTTTAGGTGGTGCTCTGTTAATTTCGTCGGCTAGAAGAATATTACAGAATATAGGGCCTTTACGAAATTTGAATTTGTTTTTCTCAGGGTCATAAAAATAGGAACCTGTGATATCTGCTGGCAATAAATCAGGTGTAAATTGTATTCTCTTAAACTCGCATCCTAAAGCATCGGCCAAAGTATTGGACATCAATGTCTTTGCCAATCCTGGAAAATCTTCAAACAAAATATTACCATTAGCTAGAATTCCTGCCATAACCATTTCAATTGTTTGTTCTTTTCCTAATACCACATTAGAAACTTCATCTGCAATTTGCTTTGCTGACTTGTTAGTTTTCTTAACTAAGTCAAGAGATTGACTAGAATTTTCTACAACATCTTTTTCGCTACTCAATTTACCACGCACTCAATTTTTTAGCTATACTTCTGAGAATATCTGGCCTTATTTCTTGAGGATTACCCAAAAGCATCTTAATATCTTCATCTAAGGCCACATTATAACGATTCAGTACGTCTGCTAGCATGGCCATTCTATCTTTTCTGGATTTATCGTCAAACTCATAAATTTGATGCTTCAACCTTAGCCTCTCCAAAAACACATCTTGAAGTGCAAGAATTCCCTTGTCAAGACTATGCCCATATGATCTAAGAGGCCTAGGCTTTCTAATGTCAAAAATATGATACCAACGTTTGGGTTCAGCCTGCCTCATTGACAATCCCATTGTCAAAATAATTACTAAAACAAGAACGTTTAATCTAATTACTTGGATGATTAAGGTATCTCCTGCCAGAAGAAAATAAAATCCTAATGCACTCTGAAATAAACTAGCTCCAAACGATTCTTGTGTATGTCTAGATTCATCAAATAGAATATCACCTTCAGAACCTATCATTGATTCTATTAGACTCAATAAAAAATCTGAATTTCTATCTTCATTCCACATCATGTTTATTGGCAAACTTGAATCCGAAACAAAAACCGCTGTGCCTAATTGTACCCCCTCAGCAGATTTCATTTCACAACGCATTCCAACTGTAAAACCTTGAGGACCGGACACTTCATCTTCAGGTGTTATTAATCCGTCATCGTCTGAATCAATCCAAGAATTTTTAGATGTGGAAATAAAGACTTTCTTATTCCATTCAAAACCTTGGCTCCAAAGATTTATGTATTGAGAACCTAAGTCTCTAATCGCAACAGGTTCATTCAAAAGTATGTTGTACGACTCACCTTCGACAATTGCAGTAGTAGGAATCAATGATAAATTATCCCTATAGTTTTGATCCCAGAGTTTATGCTTTACAAATTCTATTGCAAATAATTCCGCGATGGTATTGGAATAATCAAAATCTCCAAACACAAGTATGCTTCCACCACTTTCCATATATCTTGCTAATATCTCCAATTCCAAAGAAGAATATGGGGATTCTGTGCCCACTATGACAAATAAGGTGGAGGTAGGATCTGAAATCTCATCGAGTACACCAGGATTTGACAATACTGCACTAACATTGTAGCTTGTATTTGGATTGTCTTCCAAGCCTTTTCTGAAATTTGAAATGTCATTCCAATCGTCGTCATATGCTGATAATTGAGGATCTCGTTCCGCTACGTATTGTAATAGAGGAAACAGAACCAATGTACAAACTGCCACTGTTGCAAAAAGAATCATTATACCAGAGCGGCTAGATATTTCCATGCTAGTCTTCTAATGATGATTCGTTTAAATCTAAACTTTCAATTACAGTTCTAAGTGCAGATACTGCATTAATTCTATGGTCATCATCCAATTCCTTCTTAGTATAGTCCGCTTCCTCATAGAGAATTGTCAATCTTGCAACTGAATCTTGATCTAGAGATAAGGCAGTCCGAAGAGCTTCTTGAAACTCCCTAACTGTTTCAAAGTGTTTTCTTAGATATCCATGGCCCTGTAAGACCTTACACATCTCTTTGTAGGAGAAAACAATTGAATCTCTGTAATCCATATTTGCTTCTAAAGCTAAAGCTGTGGATTCCAAAATTCTCTGGATTTCTCTGAGATGACGTTCTCGATACCATTTCCAGCCTAGTAATACCCCTGAAGATGCGACTAAAGTAGCTCCAATGATTGCCCATATTGCGTAGTTAGATTGTTGAGAAGGTGCTCTGTATATAATTGTAGATTCAATACTACTAGCTACGTATTCTTCATTCCCTGTATAATTTACAGTTACTTGCATTGGAATGGTTGTATTACCTGAATAATAAGATGAAAACGTTGCAGTGCCATTGAAATCTGTAACAACCATTGTAGTCATTCCAAGAGGTTCAAAAGATATTAGCAGTGGAGCACCGGAGACATAAGTCCCGTCATACATTTGAAGAGTAATCGTTCCTATGAACTCCTGCTTAAATTCTAAAGAAGCTGGAACGTCTAAAGTCAAAAACGTTTGACCCTGAACAAATAATTTTGATGTTGTACTGTTCCCAATATAGTAATTGTTACCAAGCGATTCTGCAGTTAAATTATGATATCCTAAAGATGTGCCATAGGGTATTTCTAAGTCTACACTAAATTCACCATTAGAATTTGTATTTGTGATTAAAGGAAATCCAGAGTCCAAGGTTAATCTAACTTCAAGACTAGAAACTGGACGATTTGCTTTATCGAACACAAAACCTGAAATTGATTCGGTTGTATTTGTCATAGAAGAATAATCTGACAATTCGATTCTAATATTGTGAGAGACTTGTAAAACCCAACTAGAAGTTGAAGATAGATAAAATTCATCCGGAATATAAGTTACCATAATTGTGTTTGGACCTGCAATACTTTCATCTGGAACTAAATAAATATTTTCAAAATAACCATTTGAATTTGATTCAATTGTCTCAATTATATTACCATCAAATGAAAAACTTAACGTTGCTTTAAGTGGATTACCCATGTCGTCCTTCAAAGTTCCATTAAAACTAAACGTTTCTCCAACTATTACTTCTGAATCTGAGGACAATACAATATTAGTTGAAGCCACCACCCGAACTTCTTGCTCAGATGAAGCTGGAAGATAATATTCGAATCCCAAGAAATCCCACTTAGCTGCATAATTACCTAGCTTGTGATTAGGTGCTAAGGTAATATTTTGCTCAACTATACCTGGTGGGATCCCCGGGTACCGAGCTCGAATTCGCCCTATAGTGAGTCG
>MIZB01000117.1_pt1 | contig 36175 bp, 27 predicted proteins | sample 888171 | NCBI WGS metagenome assembly MIZB01 (sample SAMN05440186, study PRJNA335308) | marine metagenome | isolation source: marine water
CCTTCAACACGGCTCTAGCAATTGAAATTCTTTGCCGTTGACCTCCTGATAATTTATGACCACCTTCACCAATTTGAGTGTTGTATCCCTCTGGTAGACTTTCAATAAAATTATGTATTTCTGCAACTTTGGCTGCATCAACAATGTCAGCTTCCGTTGAATTTTTACTACCGTACGCTATGTTTTGTAATACTGAACCAGGAAACAGAGTAATAGTTTGAGTAACTAAAGAGATAGATGATCTTAAATCTTTTAAGTTTAATTTTGAAATCTCATTACCATCTAAAAATATACTGCCTGATTTTGGTACATGAAATCTCAATAACAAACGAATAAGTGTTGTTTTACCACTACCTGTCGGTCCAACTATAGCTTGAGTTGTACCTGGCTTAATCTTAAAATCAAAATTATCCACTACAAGCTCTCTACCAGGATATGAAAAACTGACATTCTCAAAATTAATTTCTCCTTTAACTCTTGATGAATCTAGCGATAGTGCACCTTCTTCGATTCTAATTTCAGTTTCTAATAAATTAAGAACTCTGGTAGTAGAAACCATAGCCCTTTGGTACAAATCAAAGGTTTCTCCTAATCTAGTTAGAGGCCAAAGCAATCTTTGCATCATAAATATCATCACACTATAAGAGGCAATAGCCATTTCATTATCTAAAGTCATCAGACCTCCATGAAGTAATGTACCTGTAAATCCAACAAGTATGGCCATTCTAATTAGTGGAACAAAAGCAGCACTAAGTTTTATCGCATCACGATTAGCTTCTCTGTAAGCTTGAGATGCTTTCCTAACTCTTTCTACTTCAAGCTCCTCTGTTGTAAAACTCTTAATTGTACTTATTCCACTCAAATTATTAGATAATAATGCATTGAGTAAACCAACTTCCTTTCTGACTTTAGAATACCTTGGTGCAATGCGTGACTGAAACATAAAGGAACCTACTGCAATAACAGGAATCGCACCAATTGAATAGAGTGCAATCATAGGCGATATGTAAAGAAAAATAGCACCAATAATCACAACAGTAGTACTAACTTGCAATATCTCATTAGCACCTTTGTCCAAGAACCTCTCAAGTTGATTAATATCATCATTTAAAATTGACATTAATTCTCCTTTTGATTGCTCACCAAACCATTCCATTTCCAAATTCTGAATATGGGAGTAAGCGTCTAATCTCAATTCATGCTGGACAGTCTGAGCCAGATTTCGCCATAAAACCCCATAAATATATTCAAACAATGATTCGAAAATCCAAATTATAACTGTCAATACCGACAACACGATTAATTGTTCTTTAGGGTCTGAATAGCCAAAATCAGATAGGACTGATTCCTCTCTCTTAACAACAACATCTACTGCTGCACCAATCAATAGAGGTGGGGCTAAGTCAAAAATCTTATTCAATATGGAAAATAAGGTAGCTAACCACATAGTAGATCGGTGATTTTTTGTATGGGCTAATAATCTACTAATTGGTGCTTGTTCAGTCATTTTACTTTTCTTGCGTAATGCTCACCTGAAATTCGAACTAATGGAAATACTTCATTCAAACTTGAACGAACGATATATTCAATCCCTTTGCCTTCAATTGATTTGATTTCTAATTTCTCTTGTTCAGTCATTTCCGTGGCTAATTTAGCTTTCGATTCGTCTAGATAAGTTATTGGGCTCGGTACATCTCCAAGAATCATAATCTTTTCTTTATTCTTATCAAAACTTGGAGTTGCGGATAATAATGCTTTGGTATAGGGATGTTGCGGATTAGAAAATAATTCTTCTGTATTGGCTTCTTCAACAACTCTGCCCAAGTACATAACTGCTAAACGATCACACATGTACTCTATTACTGATAAATCATGAGAAATGAATATGTAAGTTAAATTATATTTCTTCTGTAAATCGTTTAGAAGATTGAGAATCTGTGCTTGAACTGAAACATCTAAGGCTGAGGTCGGTTCATCTAAAACTAGTATTTTTGGATCAAGAGCAAGGGCTCTGGCAATAACTATCCTCTGCCTCTGACCTCCGGAGAATTCGTGTGGATATCTATACAAATGTTCTTCACCAAGACCAACATTATTCAATAATTCAATAACTCTATTACGCATGTTGTCTGTTTTACCATGAATTACTAATGGTTCGCTTACAATATCTTTGATTATCATACGAGGATTTAATGCACCCATAGGATCCTGAAAAACTACTCCAATCTGTCTGCGAAACTTGCGTAATTCTTGACTTGTCAATTCTTCTAAATTATTACTAGAAACTTTATCTCCAATAATTTCTTCAGATATAACGACAGAACCTGAGGTTGGTTCAATCAACCTAAGCAAAGTCCGCATCAAGGTAGTCTTTCCACAACCACTCTCACCAACTATACCAAAGGTTTTCCCAGCTTCAATTTTTAAATCAACACCATCCAAGGCTTTGACCAAAGCTACATCAGTTCCCCAAGCATTTTTAACAGGAAAATGCTTTCTTAAATTTTTAATAGTTAAAATCGCCCTCATGAAGCTTCAACCTCTTTTAAATTAGGAACTTTCAATCTTTCTTTACCACCTTTTGGTATAGCATTCAATAGTCCTTTTGTATATTCATTCTTTGGATTTGTAAATATTTCATCTACAGATGCTTCTTCAACTATTTTACCTTTGTACATGACAGCTACTCTTTCACAAGTTTCTGCGACTACTCCAAGATCATGTGTTATCAAAAGAACAGACATATTCTCTTCTTTCTGAATATCTTTAATTAATTGAAGTATTTGGGCTTGTATTGTAACATCTAATGCCGTAGTTGGCTCATCTGCAATGAGCATTTTGGCTTTTCCTGCCAAAGCCATTGCAATCATTACTCTTTGTTGCATCCCTCCGCTTAATTCGTGAGGATATGAGCTAGCTATTTGTTCAGGATTAGGTAACTTTACTCTAGATAATGCATCAATTACCAGTAAATCAAGAGCAGAAGCAGAATTATTTCCCTGCAAATAATTTCTAAAAAGCATAGATACAATTACAAACAGGAAAGGCAAAGAAAATCTCCATTGACCCAACATAACAAACAAAGAAATGAACGACATGCAAAATGCCATAATGGTAAACTCAACACCTGGAGAAGCTTTCCACTTTTCACTTTTGTAAGCTGGAATTTTCTTTTCAGAAGCTAAGTCATTAATTTCTTCATTTTGATGTAAAACTAGAATTTCTCCAATTTGTTCATTAACGGTCATAACTGGATTTAGCGCGGAGAGAGGGTCTTGGAAAATAATTCCAATTTCACCGCCTCTTATCTCTCTTAACCTTTTTTCAGAGACATTCGTTATATCTTCACCATTCAGAACAATACTTCCACCAACTATTTCTCCAGTCTTAGGAAGAAGCCTTAATGCCGAATAGCAAGTAACTGATTTGCCGCTTCCAGTTTCTCCCACTAAACCGAATATTTCACCATCTTTAATTTTAAGATTAACACCATCAAGAGCTTTCACAACACCGTCATAAGTATTGAAATTGGTTTTTAAATCTTTAATTTCTAGCATTAATTCCTCTGTTTAGGGTCCAAAATATCCCTAATTCCATCTCCTAATAAATAAAAGCCTAAAGCCCATAATGCAATAGCTAGTCCCGGGAAAAAGAAACCCCACCAGTAACCTAACAAAATATCATCTTGTCCAAAAGAAACAAGCTTGCCCCATTCTGCAAGATCTGGACCTCCTCCGAACCCTAAGAAACCCAAAGCTGCTAAAGACAACACAATCCCACCCATATCCATAGTAGCAATAACTATTACAGAAGTAATACAATTAGGAATTACGTGTTTAAATATTATTCTGAAATCGGAAGCCCCAGAAGCCTTAGCCGCTTCAATATAGGGTAATTTACGAATTCTAAGAGCCTCTGCTCTGATAATTCTTGTAAATCCAGGCCACCCCACAATAATCAGAGCATACATCAACATTTCAATTGAAGAATCTTCAGTAACTGCAATAATTGCCAATGCTAGAACTAATCCTGGAATCGCAATGAAAACATCTGTTATTCTCATTACTATATCATCAACTCTACCACCATAATAACCAGATACTGCACCTATAGCAACTGCAATGAAAGTACCTGTGAAAACAACCTTGACTGCAACATCTAATGATGTTCGACTACCCCAAATTATTCCATAGTATATGTCATAACCTCTATCAGTACTTCCCAAAATATAGCCATTTTCCTCTCCTGCATCAGCTGTACATGAGTAATAGCAAGGAGGTTGTGGATCAAAATTAAATTGAAAATGCTCTTCCATTTTCATTGGATCTCTTTGATTCTCAGAAGGAGGTGCAAGCCAAGGTGCAAAAAGCGCAATTGAAATTAGAGATAGCACTAAGAAAAGTCCCAAAAGAGTAAGAGGATTCTTTCTAATTTGATATATTGTCCGTTTAAATTCATCAAACTTAGGTTCAAGGCTGGCCTTCAAATCGTCTAAATAATATGCTAAATAACCTAAATAAAGAATAAGTGAAATAAGTGAAATTTTTATGAAAAACCCACCCAATATTGACCAAACTACAAACAAGGTACCTCCAAATAAGAAAATAAGCCAAGTATCTGCTGGATTCTTTAGGAACCTTCGTCCCATCGAATAAGATGAAAACACAATTAAAGCAACTAAAGTAGCAGTTCCAGATAAAACTGCCAAATCTATACTGAAATAGGTTAAAATTAAAAGTAAAATTGATAATGAAACTACTAGTATTTCAGCAACACTAGAATGGCCACTTAGCTCAACTCGGGGATCTAAGAAAGCATATAAAATATCAACGATTAAATTCGCAATTATATAGAGAAAAGCTGAAAACAAGGTATATGCTAAAATTGCAGATACATCTAAGCTTCGCATGGCTGTAATTGCCCAAGCTCCTAAACCGGGCCATGTGAAAATTGTTTCAGTTAATACTGAACCATTTATTAGCCCTGCAAATCCCATTCCCAAAAGGGTTACTGTAGGAATCATGGCATTGGGAGCACCATGATTGTATGTAACCTGACTTTCTGAAAGGCCTTTAGATTTGGCAGTTCTAATGTAGTCTTGACCAAGAACATCCAACATGTTTCCCCTCATAAGTCTGATAATAGTAGCCATTGAACTGTAAGCCAGAACTGTCGCTGGAAGTATCATATGCTGCAAAGCATCTTTGAAGTGAATCCAAGAACCTGCAGCTATCGCATCAATAAGTAAAAAATTAGTACTCATTTCTATTGGGTCTGTAATTTCCCAAAGAATGGGATCATAGCGTAAACTAATTGGCCAGTTTAATTCTGGCATAAGTCTATCAAGAGTTACAGATGAAAAATATTGGAGAAAAAGAGCAAACCAGAAAATAGGGATAGCAGAACCTGCTAATGCAAAAAAACGAATAGTGTGATCTTCCCAACGATTCTGTCTAATTGAAGAAAAAATACCTAAGGGAATCGCTGTTGCTACAGCTACTATAAATGCTAAAATGGAAAGCTCAAGCGTCGCCGCAAATCTATACTTAAGGGCCTCAGACACCTCTTGATTAAGAACTTCTGAATATCCCCAATCCAATGTAATTACTGCTTTTAAGTAAGTGAAATATTGAACATAAATTGGCTCATTAACACCATGCTTTTCAGCTAGCATCTCATACTGTTCTTCTGTAGTTCTTTCAGTTACATAAGCTGCTAATGGATCGCCCATCGCATATGATAAATAAAAAGTAATGAGAGTAACTCCTAACATAACCGGAATGGTCAGTGCTAATCTTCTAATTACGTATATCCAGAGCTTCACGTTGTGCTAAAGAACGTTTTACTTAAGATAGAACGTCTAGCTCTTGCTCAATGTATAATATAGAGTACCATGCATCATATTGTGATACCAGCCATTAACCCAGTCCTTCACTATCCTGTAACTTGTCGGTTGGTAAACCCAAATATGCAAAGCTTTTTCATGCTCTAATTCGGCAATTTCATAATACATTTGCTGTCTCTGAAATGTATCTTGTTCAGCTGCAGCTTCCATTATCAAATTATCAATATCATCATATTGAAATCCGAGATAGCTTGATGGATAGTAACCCTCGGCGCCATGAAGGAAAGGATGTGCAAAATTGTGTGGATCTGAATAATCGGCACCCCAGCCAAGCATGAATAATGGAATCTCACGAGTTTTTAGCTTATCTAAAAACAGTGGCCATTCCAGCCCTTGAATTTCAATGTTGAAATTAGGATTTAAACCTTCAATCTCATTTTCAAGTAATAGTAATCCATTTTCTCTAATGTCATTCCCTAGATTGTAGTATGCACTTACAGTAAAGCCAGTATCCCAAACACCAGCTTCTTTGAAATGCATTTCAGCCATATCTAAATCAAAAGTGTACTGAGGGCCATTTGGATTATAACCTAGCATTCCCTCTGGAATTGGACCTCTAGGCTGCTGACCTCTGTTGTCAATTATGTCATTAATAAATGTATCGTAATCAAATGAATAACTGAAAGCTTTTCGAATATCTTCATTAGCAAAGAAATCACTAGAAGGTGCTGAACCTTCATGATTAGCTATGTCATGATTGAATGATATTTGAATCATAGTCATAGAAGGAAGATTAGACTTATACTCAATATTGTCATAAGTTAATGCTTCATCAACAAAAGTTGGTTGTACATAAACTGAATCTGCATTTCCTGATCTGAGCTCCAATAATCTGGCAGATTGATCATTATTTTTCTTGACTATAACTGTTTCAATGAAACCTTTTGCAGTAACACCATAAGACTGTCTTTCGTTGTCAGACCAACCCCTCCAATAGTCGGGATAATATTGCATTAAAACATATTGCTCTGCAACCCATTTACCACCATAATCTTCATTCATCATGTATGGGCCAGTACCCATTACTTCCTTCTCAATTGGTGTGCATTGTACACCTTCTGCAGGAAATCCACAACCTTTACTGGTAACCCAATCCTTGGAAACGATTGAACCTGCAGTGTAAGCCATTATAGGTAAAAATCGAGGAGCTGCTTCCATTAATTCAAATTGTACTGTATACTGATCAATCTTTGTAATACTATCAACTATGCCATCCCCATCTGCATCAGTACTGTTCAGCAATTCTGCATACATCCAAGAAGGGCCAAGACCCATTATCAATAATCTATTAATTGAAAAAACCACATCATCGGCATCCATCTCTGAACCATCATGAAATGTAACTCCTTGTCTAATTTTAAAGGTATAAGTTAAACCATCGGGAGATATGCCTCCGTTAGAGGTAGATGGTACTTCCGTAGCTAAAACAGGGATCAACTTGTCTTCTTGATCTCTGTCATAAAAAACTAGAGTCTCATAGGTATTGGAAAGTACTCCTCCACTAGCTGAATCGTAGGCCTCAGCAGGATCTAAAGTCCGTGGGTCTCCTATACTTACTGTTGTATATACCTTAGGATCCGGAGACTTAGACTCAGAAGACTGCTCTGCAATTACTCTTACCGTTCTATAAACTGTATCTTCAATACCTTCTTCACTAGTTACTGTGAGTTTTACTGGATAACTACCAATGGCTGAAAAACTACTAAAGCCACTAGATGAACCAAAAGTATGTAGTGTCTCGGAACCTGTTTCGCTTTCACCATTACCAAAATCCCATGACCATGAAGTTATTGCAGAATTAGAAACTGACCAGGAACCTTCGCCATCTTGGACCCATGCCCATGAACCACTACCACTAAAATCTACAGATGCACCTGGAGATACTACCGAAGCTTTTACAGAAAGAATAGCATGAGGTACTCCTGACTCTTTATTGACCTCTCCGTGTAATACTGTAATATACGTTAAACCTTGATCATTGTTTCCGACTGCACCATCATCGTCTGTAACGGATAAAGAAACTATGTAATCTCCTGGATTCTGATATCTATGCATTGCCATTTTCGTAGATGCTGTATTTCCATCACCGAAATCCCATAAATATGAACTAATAGTTCCATCTTCATCTTCTGATGCTGAAGCATCAAATTGAATTTGGTCATTAAGATTCACTACTCTTAACCCTGTTACAACGTCAATAACAGCTACTGGAGTGATATTTTTGCCTATAGCTTCTTCAGTTCCCAGAATATCTAGACAACCTGTGAATAGGAGGAGACCTGCAATGGCCAGCGAGCTAAATTTACCGAATATTTTTTTCATTGTTGTACCGTTATTGTAAATTGAGAACCAGGTGTTGAACCTGATGGAACTTGAACGTTTACCACTTGACCGCTTGGCATTGTAACTGTCAATACTTGACCTGGAACTACACCTGGAGGTACAGTTATGGTCATTGTTGAAGGCTGATTTGCAGGTGGTGGAGCCCCTACAGGCGGTGCTGTAGGCATACTTGCCATTGGTGGAGCTCCTACAGGTGGTGCTGTAGGCATACTTGCCATTGGCGGAGCTGGAGGTGCTACAGGCATTCCCCAATCATCTGGTTGTTGATTCCTTCTCATCCTAGTCACTATACCGTGACCTCTATTTTGAAACCCAAAAGAAACCAGTCCAATCCCAGTTATAATAAAAGCAATACTGATAGTAAAAAACGAGGATGGATTTCCTCTATTAAGAGAATCTGGACTTAAGCCAGGTGGACTGTTTTGATATCCCTCAGGAGTATCATGCCCTACAGAATCTTGAACAACTGTAAATGTAATTTTGATGTTACTGCCAATTCCGTAATCATCCATTATATTAGATATAAAGATAAAAGGAATATCACTATCAGATTTACCAATCGATTCTAACCAAACATGAGTATTGCCATCTTCATTTTCTTCCATCCTAACAATTTCATCTACTATTATTACCTCATCTCCAACTTGGTAGTCCTGAAATTTATCGATCCCTGTCGATGAGTCTATTTGATCTACAAATGTTTGTCCATCTATTGCCGTTAAATTAGAAAACGTTAAACCTGCGCCAATAACCCCTATTAGGGCAAAAACTGCACCGACTAATAATAATTTATTCAAACGCACATGTTTACACACTTACGTATTGATTTAAGACTTATGCAATAATTTTCTTACGATAATATACTGCTGAAGCTACAATAAGAATCCCAATTAGTGAGTAAGACAACATAATCAACATATTATCTGTAGATGATTCGAGAGACTCACCATAAGCATAAAACTCTGAGTTATCTGATACTGAGTACATGCCATTGGAATCAACGGCCCTAACAAGTAAAACATGATCTCCTGTAAAATATAAATCTTCAGAATCCAAGCTAATTGTCCAATCAATATAAATTGAATCATTTGAACCTGGGAAATATTGAGCTTCCATCCATGAATTACCATCTACACTATATTCTATTCTATCTACTGAACCACTTCTTGACCATGAATGACCCGTAATTGTATTGATATTACTCCCAGTCTGCCAGCCTGTTTCTGTATTAATTATGTAAGTTTGTAAATCTGTATTAATATTCTCAGTCTCTGTATTTAATATTGAGGATTTAACAGCTTCATACGCATCTACCATTCCCCAACCAAAATGACGATTCCAATAAGGATCTAATTCAGGATAAGTTGCCCACGGTCCTTCTTCAACACCCTCTCCGTCTGCGGATGTAAGTGTCTCTTTTCTTTCAGATGTTAAACGAAGTATCTCTCTGATAGCTAAAGGATCCAAATCAGGATTAGCTTCTATCATCAGTGCAATAACTCCAGAGACTGCTGGAGTCGCATATGAGGTTCCACTACCTCTACCACTGTAACCATTATCTGCAGCGTCTTGACCTGGAAGCCTGTTGTAGCAACTACCACTAGCGTGGCATGCTTCAGCTTGGACAATATTAGTTCCTGGTGCAGAAACATCCGGTTTCATTTCATCATATGGATTACCATCATTATTATCTCTGCGAGGACCTCGGCTAGAATAGGAAGCTATACCATCATCAGAGCGATCAACTGTATTTTTATCATCTGTAGCACCTACTGTTATTGAAAGACTTGATGAGCCCATACCTGAAAGGCCATCATTATTTGAACCATCATTACCTGCTGCTACTGAAACTGTAATTCCAGCCAATGTAGCCTCATCTAAAACTAGTGAAAACATGTCTGAACCATCAGAACCGCCATTTTCGTGAGAAGTAATCCCCCAAGAAAGTGAAATTATATCAATACCATAACTTTCATTTTCTGTGCCCGGCCAAGCCGTATCCTTGTTTTCAATTACCCAATTAAGACCATCCATAGCTGATTCATAAAATTCCTGTTCTAAAACATAATTCTCAAATGGTCCAGCTCCAACTGCAGTTCCAATCCTTACATCCACTAAGTCAGCATCTGGTGCTGAACCTGTGAAATTAGAAGGCTCTCCATTTGGCAATATACCAGTACTAGCAGCCATACCTGAACATGCAGTACCATGTTGATTCTGATCATCTGGATCAAAAGAACCGTCATCTTCTTGGAAAGAAGCCATACACAAAGCATCATCTGAACAAACGGCATCATAACCTGCAATGAATTTACCCGCTAAACCCGGATGTTCATTATCAACACCAGTATCAACTACTGCAATATTGACTCCCTTTCCACTAACTCCTAAAGACCAAGCACCCTCTGGATAAACTGAGGAATTACTAGCCTTAATTGCAGGAGTTTGAACATCACCATAGAACACCACTCTTCCATAAGGCTCTACCATTGTAACATTAGGTAATGAACCTAGCTGAAGATACAAACTAGAATTAACATATCCCAATAAAAATGCATTTACTGAATTAATACTGTATCTTATTTCCAAACCCAGATTTATTAATATTTCAATATCTTTTTCAGTAGGTTCAGAGACGTAAGAAATACTAATTGGATATTGGTCCTCAATAGTTTCTAACCAATCTACAACACCATTACGATTCAAATCTCTATCGGTAGTTTGCCACCAATTAGATTCCTCCCAGTGATATATTTTAACCTCTGGAATTTCGGAAAGATAAATATTAGGATCTTTTACTGAACCAATACCAGACATTGGTATTGTGGAAAAAACCAAAAGAGCGACCATCATTAGTGCATTGAGTCTGCGCATATACAACAATATGATATAATCCGCATCATAAAAGTATTTAGGTAATTAAATTACTCCGAAACCGCCGCCACCGGGTGTTTTGATTACAATCGTTTCACCCTCCTTCACCAATCTTTCAACTTTACTATCTAATTCAACTTCTCCATCACTAGTTATTATTGAATTTTGCCCACATTTACCAGGATCACCTCCAAATATTCCATAGGGCGGTATAGTACGCCTTTCTGAAACTATAGATATTTGCTTAGACTCCAAAAAATGTAATGAACGTATGACGCCATTCCCTCCTTTATGTTTGCCATAACCACCCGAATTCTTACGTATACTAAATTCTTCAAGCCTAACTTCTTTGAATCTATGTTCTAGTATTTCGGGATCTGTCGATCTAGTATTAGTCATATGAACTTGAACTGCGGATGCACCATCTGAATCTTGAGTAGCTCCTGAACCTCCAGCTATTGTTTCATAATATTGCTTTCCGGAATTATCTAAACTACCAAAAACAAAATTATTCATTGTACCTTGAGAAGCTGCTGCAATTCCTAAAGCTCCAAGCAAAACATCTGTAACACGTTGAGAAGTTTCAACATTCCCTCCGACAACTGCAGCCCTATCATTTGGGTTCAATAAAGTGCCTTTAGGTATTTTAATATCAATTAAATCCAAACATCCCGAATTTAGAGGGATTTCTTTATTAATTAATAATCTAAAAACATATAGAACTGCAGCTTTAGTAACTGCAACGGGTGCATTGAGATTATTACCCATTTGAGGGCTTGTACCTGTGAAATCAACAATAGCTCGATAAGGATACAATGAATTAAAAGATTCTTTAATTGTTAATTTTACACAAATTTTAGATCCATCGTCTAAATAATCTTCAAATTCTATCTCTTTACATTTTTTATTATCCAAATAATTTTTCAAAGCATTACTCATTGCCTCAGCTGAATCTTCACGAATATATCTCATATATGATTGAACTGTTTTAAGACCATATTTTTCAATTATATTCTCAATACCTTCTATTCCTTTATGGACGGAAGCAATCTGAGCGTTGATGTCATTTTTCCTTTCATCTAAATTTCTTGCAGGATAATCTGAAGAAGTAAGTAATTCTTCAAACTCTTTCTCTCGGAAAACTCCACCCTTTACTATTAAAAAATTGTCAATAATTATTCCTTCTTGTTCAATTTTGGTCGAAAATGGAGGAATCGAACCCGGTGTTATTCCTCCTATGTCTGCATGATGTCCTCTGCTAGCTGCATAAAATATTGGTTTTTTATTATCTGAAAAGACTGGAGCTATGACAGTTAAATCTGGGAGATGTGAACCACCTTTATGAGGATTATTAATCAAATAGAAATCACCTCTGTTCATATTATTTGTATTTGAATCTATAATGGATTTAACAGACTCACCCATTGCACCTAGATGTACCGGAACATGAGGTGCGTTAGCAACCAAATTTCCATCACCATCAAAAAGTGCGCATGAAAAATCTAATCTTTCCTTAATATTCACTGAATGCGCCATATTTTGAAGAGTATACCCCATTTGTTCAGCAGTACTCATAAATAAATTATTAAAAATTTCAAGAGATATTGGATCTTTACTATCTGATATGGTTTTTTCTACAAAATCTTCCTGCTCAATAATTAAATGCCCAAACTCATTATTTGTAAATGAAAAACCAGGTTCAATTAAAATCGAAGAATACTCATCGTAAATCATTGCCGGACCTCTCTTTTTTTTGTCAATAGGTATTGAACTTCGAGAGAGAAAAGGTACTCTACAATATTCATTTTCAAAAAATATTTCATGATTTGTTGAAGAATCTAAAGAATTACCTGATTCTCTTTCAATCTTAATTTCTGGAATTCTAATATTAGTCCCATAAACTTCTACTTTTATGCTGGCAATTTCAATTTTGCCTGATGGCTTAAATCCAAATGTTTTTTGATATCTATCCGAGAAAACTTTAGTTATACTATCTATATCTTGTAAATCAAGTGTTAAGTGACTATCAGTACCAATTATCCTCAAATCTAAGAAATATTTAATTTTAATACTATCTGAGGAGATACCTAGTCGCTCTAACTCTGAAATATAGCCCAATTCAGTCTCCTGGCATATTTGAGAAGCCTTATCCAAAGAATTTTTACTCAGTGAGCTAACAAATGATCGTATGCCATATCTGAATTGTTCAGCATTTGCAATACCATAAGCTGACTGTAAACTTGCTAAAGGGTGAATTATTGTTTTCTTAATACCAAGAATTTTAGCTATTCCACAGCTGTGTTGTGGTGAGGCACCTCCAAAACACACCAAACCATATTCTCGTATATCATAACCTCTAGAAACCGATATCTCTTTAATTGCATTACTCATTTTTTCATTAGCGATATCTATGAATCCCAATGCTAATTCCTCGATTGAAAATGTGGATGAGGTCGCTTTATTGATAATATCTTTTAACTTTTTAAATTCTTCTTGTGCTAAATTCTTATCTAATTTTTGATCTTGATTAGGGCCGAAGACTGATGGAAAATATTCAGAATTTATTCTGTTTAAAATGAGATTGGCATCAGTTAAGGCTAATTTTCCACCGAGTCCATAGCATACTGGTCCAGGATTAGAGCCTGCTGATTCAGGACCAACTTGCAACTTACTTCCATCAAACCAAAGTAAGGAGCCTCCACCAGCTGCAATTGTTTTTATATCTAAACTTGAAGCTTGAAACTCTATTCCTCCGGCCTTAACTTCTACTACTTTCTCAAATTCTCCACTGTACTTGGAAATATCTGTTGATGTTCCTCCCATGTCAAAACCGATAATATTGTCAATTTTATTGAGGTTACCAATCTTAGCAGCTCCAATCACTCCGCCAGCTGGACCTGACATAAGAGAATCTTTTCCATTCAAAGAAAGTGAATCCGTTAGTCCACCAGAACTTTGCATGAACTCTATCGGAATTCCTCCCAGTTTTTCTTCAATAGATAAAATATAATTGTGTAGTATAGGATAAAGATAGGAATCAACTACAGTAGTTTGACCTCTTCCAACTATTTTAATCAGGGGAATTACCTTATTAGATACTGAAATATTAGAAAAACCTTGAGATTTTGCTATTTCATAACATCTTTCCTCGTGAACTGAATTTTTCCATGAATGCATCAAGACAATCGCTATAGAGTCTATATTTTCTCTTTTCAGTTTCTTAAGATCGTGTAATAACTTCACTTCATCTAAATCGCGAATTATATTACCATCAGAATCTAGGCGTTCATCAACCTCATAAACCAATTTGAAAAGATTCTCTGGTTTTTTTATTGACAAATCAAATAATCTAGGTCTTGTTTGGTTTCCTATCTCCAATAAATCTTTGAAACCTTTAGTAATGAGTAAGCCAGTTTCCGCACCTTTCCGTTCTAACAATGCATTAGTAGCTATAGTAGTACCAATTCTTATTCGATCAATCTGTTCAGAAGGGATTTTTTGATTAGAAGGTAATTTCAATAAACGTCTTATACCTTCTACAACCGAATCTTCATAAACTAAAGATTCAGATAAAAGTTTCAATTTATGAAGCTTATTGGATGGATCTATTCCAATAACATCTGTAAAAGTTCCACCTCTATCTATTGCAAAAAACCATTTGCTCATACTTTTTTAGAACAATATGGACACATAGACCATTTTTGATCGACTGCTTTACCACAATTCGAACACAATTTCATGTCTCTTTCCTTATCATCTGGAGCCTCAGACCACAGATCTGGAGGTGGGGGTGGCGGCAAAGGTTCAGGCCAAGAAATAGCGATGCCTAATCCAAATAATATACCTAGAATTGAAAGTATTTGAACTGTTAAAGAATCTGCCAAATAGATATTAATACTTGCTAGAATACCATAGAGAAAAAATGTTAACCTTAACATCTATTTATTCTGAATACATGGCTTCAATCTCGTTAGCCCAATTTTCATTGATTTGCTTACGACGGATTTTAAGTGTTGGAGTAAGCTCACCTTCATCAACATTCAAATCTCTTGGAAGGATCTTGAACTTCTTAACTTGTTCAGGATTCGCAAACTTCTGATTTAATCTCTGAACCTCTGCATCTAATTCAGCATGTATTTCAGGATTGTCTGTATAATCCGATAGTTTTGAACCCAATTCTTCTAATTTAGAAATTTGCTCATTTGGATCTTTAGGAACTTCTGTAGCTCCATCTAACCCATGTTTGTCTCTTAAAATAGCACCAACATCTAATGTGAAAAGAGCTGTACAATAATTTTTGTTATCTCCCACAAGCATACATTGAGAAATCAAAGGTATAGACTTCATAGTCTCTTCAATAACTAGTGGTGCAATATTCTTTCCAGCTGAACTAACATAAATCTCCTTCAAACGACCTGTAACATAAACAAATCCATCTGAGTCAACTCTACCTAAATCTCCTGATTTTAACCATTCTCCATCCATTGTTTCCGCTGTGGCTTGAGGATTATTGTAATAACCTTTCATAACATGACGTCCTCGGAATTGAATCTCACCATCTCCTTTTTCATTGGGATTATCAATTCGTATTTCTCCAGCAAAAGTTTTACCGACTGAACCAAACTTATTAGCCGCTTTATGACCAATTGTTGCACCTGCTGAAGTTTCCGTCATTCCATATCCTTCAAACAAAGGTATACCTAACTTATGGAATAATTCAAGAATGTCTGGATTAATTGGAGCTGCACCAGTAATTGCATAAACACAATTTGACATACCAATCTTTGCTTTTGCCTTTTTCTTAATAATGCTTCCTAAAATAGGTATACCTAGAAGTTTAACTTTCCCCCCTAAGCCGGCAACCAGATTGGAATAAACTTTCTCATAAATTCTTGGAACACCTATGAATAAATGTGGCTGAACTTCTTTACAATAATCAATTGCATGTAATGGATTATCAACTACATACATGTGCAATCCCTCACGTATCCACGCATGGTTATCTACTAACTGTCCAAATACATGTGCGCATGGTAACCAAGAAACATATTTGTCTCCTTGATTATAACTTTGTATCTCTAAAACCTTAGTGATTTCATACTCAAAATTATCATAAGTTAACTCTACTCCTTTAGGATTACCGGTCGTTCCCGAAGTGTAAATTAAGGTCGCAGTGTCTTCTTGTTGAATACCAGAAATACATTTATGAATATCTGAATCTTTCACATCTTTACCTTTAGATAAAAAATCTGACCAAGATATAGCCTTGGGATGATCGGGCATATTTACGCCATCCATCACTACAACAACTTCAACTTTCTCAAGTTTAGATAAAGCAGCATGAAGTCGATGTGAACACATTTTCGAAGTATCTCCTCCATCCATTGGATTATGTCCAACAAACACAACTTTCGAATCTGAATTACCTACCACCCACTCTACTTCATTGGATGAACAAGTATGGTAAACTCCAACCCCTGCGCCATTACAAAAATTAGCTGCCGCATAAGCCATGTACCATTCTTTACGGTTGTATGAATATATGCTTAAATTATCACCTTTCTGGAAACCAACAGCCATTAGGGCTTTCGATAAAGCCATTGTATCATTATAAAATTCGGACCAAGTTGTGTTATTCCATTCACCGGATTTATCTTTAGAAGACAATGCAATACTATTTGCATATTTCTCAGCATTTTGAATCAAATATTCAGATGTTGTCATTACGGACATAAGCTAGACAATACTGCACAGATTATATTAAGTTTAAGTTAGAGTCTTAAAAGTTTAGATTTAGCCATAAGAAATTCTTCTTCACTCAAAATTCCACTCTCATGCATTTCAGCCAGTTGAACTAATTTAGACATCATCTCATCTTCATTATTATCTGCAGCTCCAGTAATATTAGATTCAGTTTTTTCCATCTCATTACGCTCCAATCTCCTCTCATTTGGAGTGACATCACTTTCAATGATGCGTGCCTCTCTAGCAGATCGAGATGCTTGTTGAATATTAACTAAAAAATTTAAGTGGTTCTTATTTTTAAGATCAGTTTGAGCTTTTTGAAAAAATTTCTTAGCCGTTGTTGTATCTAAATTATCAGAAACTGCCTTTTCAATTCTATTATGTGCATACTTCAATAATCTTTGGAGATAAGGCTCTAATGTATATTTGTAGACTCCATCAGCTCCACCTAAAAAGAGATAGCCACCTCCACTGGCCAAAACTCCTTTAGTCGAGTTCCTAGACTTGAAACCCCAAACTTTCCTCCCTTTTTTATTAAACAATGTAACTTTAGAAGAAGTTTCGCCAATGGAAACAAAATCCGCAGTCTGAGTCATATCTATCCAAACTGGTGATACTGAAAAATTCTCTTCCCACAAAATACGGGAGCTCTTAACTCCAAATGTAAATGTATTATCACTTGTTAGATAACCTACGTAATCTCCATTAGAACTTATACATGTTTGTATAACTTCCCCCGAAGTTTCTTTACTCCATAATATCTCGCCTTCAATATTATACAAATATACTCTTGAATAATTAGTGCCTACCACTATAAATTGTCCGTCTGATGAAATATCTACACTATTTACCGAGAAGTCTGAATTACTCAAGTGCTTTTCCCATCTGACCTTACCTTTACCATCATAAATAATTAGACGGCCTTCATCAGTACCAACTGCAATTGTATCACCTCTTGAACTAATGCTTGTAGAAACTGCTTTACTCTGTAATTCTCTATGCCATCTAACTCTACCGTCACGATTAACCAAATATAGTACTTTCTGGCCACTAGCTATAGACATAAGACCTGTGCGTGTTGATACTGAAATATCCCTAACACGCCGTATCTTGCTATTATTCCACATTGGACGGCCACCCTCATTCAGAAAAGTTAATCCGTTTTTGTGACCTACGCCTGCAAATTTGCCATCAAGACTAATTGATAAAGAAGAAGGAGAGGCACCTCCCTGAAATGTCCAGACCGGAGTAATTTCACGCATTGGTAGAATAATACCAAACCCTCGCTACATTATAAGCAATTTGGTCAAATAGGTTACAATATTAGTACTGCAGCCGCAACTGTAGTCGTCCACATCCCATCTTTAACTGTGGCAGTTTGGATTACCGAACGTGTATTGACAATTCTATCATCTATTTTCCAGATTTCTCTTTTTTCATCCCATGATGCGTCAGGATCAAACTTTAGTCCGTAAGTAGTTGCTAGCATTTCAGCAGCTAAATCTTCTACATATTCTTCCATTTGTTCATCATTCATATTCACATCATGATGCTCAGAAAGATAACCATAATCTTCTCTGTCACGAGGTACTGCTACACCCACACCTGAACTTACTAAATCAGAAGAATTATTACTTTCAGAACGAGCTAAGACAATAGGAACAACCTGTCCATGTGAAAGAAGTTTAACTCCCGATTCGCGATCAATAAATTCACATTTAGGAGGTAGAATACTGGAAACTGTAATTAAATTTAAGGAAGCAATACCAGCTTCTCTTAAAGCTAATTCAAACGATGCCAACTTTTCTCTGTGCTGTCCAGAGCCTTTTGTCAAAAAAATCTTTTTAGGAACCCAACTGCTTATACTCACTTTTTTCAACAAAATTACACCTATATAATACTACCATACCATCTAAAATAAGTCAATTGACGAACTGAGATACATATATAATTATATAGCAGCTTCTAAATGAAATAGTGTGCAAAAACAACTGACGCGTCGAATGGCTGGCGAAATAGTAGTTTCTGAAAAACCTGGAGATACTTTAAGAAAATGGAGAGAAATCTTCAATCTTTCTCAAAAGGGATTAGCTAATCTTTTAGAAGTTAAACCTTCAGTTGTTTGCGACTTCGAAAAAGGAAGACGTGCATCACCAGGTATAGGAACTGTAAGAAAATTTGTTGAAGCTATGGTTGACTATGATTTCTCACATGGAAGTAAAGTAGCCAATAGCATGGTAGGCAGAAGAACTAATGAAGCAATTGTAGATATCAAAGAATTTACAAGTGGAATAACTATAAACAAAATGTTAGAGACAATAGAAGGTGAAGTTTTGGCAGGAAGTAAAGAACTCACTGAAAGGCCAATATATGGATACACAATGGTTGATTCATTAAAGGCAATTACCACATTTAATGCATTTGGTGAAATGTACGGTTGGTCAAATGAGAGAGCTGTATTTTTTTCAGGAGTACAATATGGTAGATCTCCAATGATTGCTGTAAGGGCACACCCAGTTAAACCAAGAATGGTTGTTTACATTAAACCAAAAACAGTCGATCTATTAGCCCCTAAACTGGCAAATATGGAAAGAGTTGTTCTTGTTAAAACCGAACTTTCGGAAAAAGAAATTATTGAAAAATTGAGGTCTTTAAAATAGGTGAAAAAATGAATGGAATAGTCAGCTATGGAGCATATGTACCGGGATACAAAATCGAAACCGGAGAAATTGCTTCAGTATGGGGTGCAGATGGAAGTGCTTGGGCTAAAAACCTAAATGTATATTCTAAATCAGTACCTGGCCCAGATGAAGATGTAATAACCATCGCAGTAGAAGCTACACGTCAAGCAATGAAACGTGGTAAACTTAGTGGAGATGATATTGAAGCTGTGTATACAGGTTCAGAATCACATCCTTATGCAGTAAAACCAACTTCTACAATTGTTGCTGAAGCGATTCGTGCAACGCCCAATTTGACTGCTGCAGATTTCGAATTTGCTTGTAAGGCAGGTACTGCTGCAATTCAAACTTGCTTAGGAATGGTAGGACATAAGCAAATAAAAAACGGAATTGCTATCGGTGTAGACACATCGCAAGGTGCACCTGGAGATGCTCTAGAATATAGCGCTTCAGCAGGAGGAGGTGCATTGGTAATTGGAAGAAATAATGTGATCGCGAATATTAATCATACTACTTCATACACTACAGATACGCCCGATTTCTGGAGAAGAGAGGGACAAAAATATCCAAGACACGGGGGGCGTTTTACTGGCAAGCCCGCTTTTTTCAAACACGTTATGAACTGTGGAATGCTAATAATGGAAAAAGCAAATACAAAACCTGAAGATTATGATTATATTGTAACTCACCAGCCTAATGGGAAATTCCCAATAAGGGCAGCTAAATCTCTCGGATTTACAAAAGAACAATTTGAAACTGGATTACTAACACCAAAAATAGGAAATACTTATTCTGGTGCTGTATTTTTGGGACTTGCTGCAATATTAGACATAGCAAAGCCTGGGGACCGAATACTTGCTGTGGCATATGGCTCTGGAGCTGGAAGTGACGGTTTTGACATAACAGTAACTGATAAAATTATGGATATGGATCGAACTGAAACTGTAGAAGATATGATTTCAAGAATGGAGATTGTAAATTATGCAACATATGCTAAATTCCGAGGTAAATTGAACATGGGGTCAACCAAATGAGAGATGTAAGTATAATTGGTACAGGAATAACCAAATTTGGTGAATTATGGGATAAATCTCTTCGTCAGTTAGGTCTGGAGACTGGTTTAGCTGCAATTAGTGATGCTGGAATTACGAGTAAAGATATTGATGCTTTGTATATCGGAAACATGGCAGCAGGTTCGACTTTGCAACAAGAACATGTAAGTGCATTAATGGCTGACTATTGTGGTTTAACTAACAATCATGTACCTGCAACTAGAGTTGAAGCTGCATCAGCATCAGGAGGTTTAGCACTAAGACAAGCATACATGGCAATTGCAGGAGGATTCATCGATATTGCAGTTGTTGGTGGAGCTGAAAAAATGACTGATGTTAGCGATTCTGAATCATCTTATACGGTGAGTATGGGTTCTGATGAACAGTGGGAATCTAAAGCTGGTGCAACCTTTGCGTCATTACATGCAATGATTGCTCAAAGTCATATTGATGAATACGGAACTACAAGAGAACAAATGTCTGCAGTTTCTGAAAAGAATCATTATCATGCTTCAATGAATCCAATGGCTCAATTTCCTTTCAAAGTAAGTTCTGAAGCTGTTTCAAACTCAGGAATTGTTTCAAGCCCATTAAGGATGCTTGACTGTGCACCAAATAGTGATGGGGCTGCAGCAGTAATTCTTTGTGCTTCTGAAAAAGCATCGAAATTTACTAAAAAATCAATAAAAATAATAGGATCAGGACAAGCCTCAGATACTTTAAGCTTACACCATCGAAAATATTTGAATCGAATGCCTGCAATCGGAGTAGCAGCTAAAAGAGCCTTTGAAAGCTGTGGCAAAAGTCCAAGTGATTTAGATGTAATTGAAATTCATGATAATTTCACTATTTCTGAAATTATTGCATTAGAAGAAATAGGTATATTCAAAAGGGGAGAAGCTGGAACAAAAATTATGGAAGGTGAAACCAAAATTGGAGGGAAAATACCAGTCAATACTAGTGGAGGCCTAAAAGCTAGAGGACATGCGCCAGGAGCTACAGGTATTGCCCAAGTAGTCGAAATTGTCCAGCAACTTAGAGGAGATGCTGGAGATAGACAAGTGAAAAATGCTAAAATTGGAATGGTCGAGAACCATGGTGGTACTGCAGCTACTGCAGTTGTACACATATTGGAGGCTGAATAATGTCTGTACCGCGATTTTGGAGAGAATTAGGTACAAGATATAACCTCATTGGATCTTACTGTAAGTTAACTAAAACATATCATTTTCCAAGAAGATCATTCGACCCTGAAGCTGGACGTGAATCTATGGGAACAATGGAAGATTACCAATTCAAAGGTGATGGAGAAGTAGTTAATGCAACTGTGGTACACCAATCTCAAACTGGATACGAAATGTTCGGACCCTACTGTATGGCCATTATCAAACTAGATGAAGGACCAAGAATCACATCACAAATTGTCGATTGTGACCCTAAGACAGTGAAACCAGGTATGAAGGTAAAAGCGGTATTTAGAAAATTAGGAGAGGACAGTGAGAGTGGAATACTGCACTATGGAACTAAATTTGCTCTGAAGGAAATACCTGAGATTGAAGAAGAAGATGAAAGCTTATCTAATATCGAACTATAATTCTTAGAAACTTATATATCTATAGACATTGATTCTATATATCAAATGTCTAAAAAAGATGAAATTTTGCAAGACCCACGTGAATGGGTTAAAGACTTAGAAATGGACTCCACTGAGGACATTGCAGTACCTAAAATGTTAATCGACCAAGTAATTGGTCAAAAACATGGTGTTGAAATTATAAGAAAAGCTGCCGAACAAAGAAGACATGTGATGCTTATCGGAGATCCTGGAACTGGAAAGTCCATGCTGGCACGTTCAATTTCAGAACTTTTACCTAAAGAAGAACTGCAAGATGTTTTAGTTTATAATAATCATGAAGATAACAATGAACCTAGAGTTCGTGTTGTACCTGCTGGAAAAGGTAAAGAAATAGTTCAAGTACAAAAAGCTCAAGCAATGATTGAAAAAGAAAAGAAGGCCAAGTCACAAATGATGATCGTCGGACTAATTGTCATGTTCGGTATTCTTTGGTTTATTGCTACAGGTTTTAGTAATCCTATGATTGTATTCTACAGTCTAATTGCTGCAGCTTTTGTTTTCATGGCTCTAAGATATACTAACCAACGTAGTGATAACGCAAATGTTCCTAAGGGATTAGTACTTCATGACAAAGACATGACTGCACCTTTTGTTGATGCAACGGGAACTCATGCAGGCGCTCTTTTAGGTGATGTAAGACACGACCCTTTCCAATCTGGTGGACTTGAAACTCCAGCTCACGACCGTGTAGAGGCAGGGGCAATTCACAAATCACACATGGGAGTATTGTACATTGATGAAATTAATTTACTAAGAATCGAATCCCAGCAATCATTACTGACTGCCATACAAGAGGGAGAATTCTCAATATCTGGACAGTCTGAACGTTCAGCTGGCGCCATGACTAAAACTGAACCAGTACCGTGTAATTTTGTTTTAGTCGCTGCTGGAAATTTAGATGCAATTCAAGGTATGCATCCTGCGCTTAGAAGTAGAATCAGAGGTTATGGATATGAAATATTTATGAATTCTACAATACCGGATTCACAGGAAAACAGAGAAAAATTAGTTAGATTTATTGCTCAAGAAGTAGCGAAGGATGAAAAAATAGGACACTTTTCAAAAGAAGCTGTCGGTGAAATAATACATGAAGCTCAACGTAGAGCTGGAAGACAAAATCATCTGAGTTTGAGATTAAGAGAGCTAGGTGGCTTGGTTAGAGTTGCTGGAGATATTGCAAATGAACTAGGAGATAAAACTGTAACTGCAGCACACGTTCTCAAAGCTAAAACCATAGCAAAACCACTTGAACAACAAATCGCGGATCGTTACGTAGAGCGTCGAAAAGACTACAAAATGTATTCTATTGAAGGTTCCGAAATTGGAATGGTTAACGGTTTGGCAGTAATGGGTGCTAACTCAGGCATGTCTGAGATGGCCGGAATTATGATGCCAATAGTGGCTGAAGTAACACCAGCTCAATCAAGAAATGCGGGTAAAATTGTAGCAACAGGTAAATTAGGAGAAATTGCAAAGGAAGCTGTTGAAAATGTATCTGCATTAATTAAAAAATACACTGGAGAAGACATATCAAAATATGATATTCATGTTCAATTTGTAGGTGCATATGAAGGCGTTGAAGGTGATTCAGCTTCTGTATCTATTGCCACTGCAGTAATTTCAGCTTTAGAAAACGCTGAAGTCGACCAAACTGTAGCATTAACAGGATCATTAAGTGTTAGAGGACAAGTTTTACCAGTTGGAGGAGTTACTGCCAAGATTGAAGCTGCAGCTGAGTCTGGAGTGACAAAAGTTCTAATACCTTCTATGAATATGCAAGATGTACTTATAGAATCAAAATATAAGGATATGATAACTATTATTCCAGTTTCATCATTAAAGGATGTTTTAGACAATATACTAGTAGCTGGTCCTGGAAAAGATGGACTACTAAATAATCTGGCAAAATTTTTACCTAAAACTAATATCTCGGGAAAGGCTGCAAAACCTATTGCTTAATAATTTCGAATTTCTCCAAACTTTTCCAAGGATTCACTAAGCTTTGGTAAATCATCAGATATAGCAATTATTGAAGTTCCAAGATGAGCAACTGTAGATACAGCTCCAATTGGAGTGTCGTCAAAAATCACAGAAATATTTTTATTGATTAAACCTGATTTTTCAGTAAAAGAACGGCCTATTTTTATGGCTGAACGTATTGTAACTTCATTAAATTCAATTCCCAAAGCCGCCGAATTTATAATTTCAATCCATTTTTTATCAGATATTATCTCAGAAGTCTCTCTACCTAAACCTGAAATACAAACTAAAAATTTTTCTTTAATAGGGAAAAAATCAACTTTACCTCCATACCCTGGCTCATGACGAATTACGATACATGGAAAAATATGATTTTTAAGAGAGGTTGCAATCGCGATAACATCACCTAAACCAGTCTTAAATTCTATTTCAGCCTGATGTGCCGCTTTAATGCACAAATCTAAATCTTTCTCTAGTTCTAAACATGCAGCTAAAGCTGAAGCTCCAGAGATTCCAAAACCTGAGCCTATAGGAAGGTCATGTCTTAGATATATTGTTAATCCTTTATTATGAAAACCAAGTAATTCTATTGCCCTTAAAGTGACTGGATCTTCAACAGTCTCTCCCTTCCTAATTACTATATTTTCATCACTATTTTTTTCTTCTTTAACAACTGCACAGTGAACTCCCTGAGGAAGGACGACTCCCATACCTATCGAGCCCATTGCTAAAGGATCTGCATTGGGCCATACAGAAAATGTTAAGCTAATATGACCTGGGACAAAACTCATAAAATACCCTCATAAAGAGAAATTGTTTTATCGATTGTTTGAGACCAAGTTCGCTGTTGAGTTGCAAAATTATAAGCTGAGTTTGCCATGCTTTCTAACAGCTTTGTATTAGGTAATATTTTAGAGATTGCATCTGCCATTTGACCTGGACGTACTAACAATGCATGCCCCTGTGTAGCTTCTTTAACTGAAGGTAATAATGTGGCAATAACAGGTAATTTACAACCCATGTACTCGTAAATTTTCAAAGGGGAAAAGCCATAATCTATGTTAGGATAAGGTGCTAATCCTATATCTGCTTCAATCAGTAAACCAGGAACTTCATCTCTTTCCAATCTACCTATGTGATGTAAATTATCCATTTGAGGTAAATTATGTCCATAACCTCCACCTGCTACAACTACATCTATGGAAGAATTAGATTGAGCAATATCTACCAACTCATCAGTACCATGCCACGGACCCAAAGCTCCAACAAAAACAGCCATTTTACTCTTAATTCCTAATTTTTTCTTAATCCCTAAAGGCTTGATATCAAGATTAAACAAATCATCTTCATACCCATTTTGTATAACTGAAAAATCTTTGGCCTTCGGATTCCATTTAGATATCTGATCTCTAAGTATAGAACTCACTGTAAAACCACCATTTGCTAATTCTATCTGCTGTTTACATGAGTGAATTGCGGATTTATTATAAGGCCAAAATTTAGCAACTTTAGTAGCAGACAGTTCCGAACGCATCCAATTATCATCTACTTGAAGAATAGATTTTACACCCATTTCGGAAGCTGCCTGAACTCCTGATCCTGCAAAAATATAACCCCTATCATGGACTATATCAAAATCATTCCTACTTATCTCAGATTTAACTTTCTGATAAGCATGCTGCGTAAATATTACTCTCTCAAAAGGTATCCCTGGATTGACAATTGTAACCAAATTCAAATTTGGACTGAAAGTAGAAAAATCAATCTTCTCTTTATCACACCGACACAACAAAGTAACCTCGTGCCCTTTTTTAGCAAGACCATTGGCAAGTGCCAACTGATGCAACGTCTGCCCCAAAGTGTCTGGAACCCTCACAGAAGGAGCTACCATGAGTACTTTCACAAATATTGTATGAATGAACAGGTTTTAGAACTGCCGCCATAGGGTGATGTGGCAAATATTGCAATAGTTTGTGATAGGGAATTTTTCAGCCCTTTCGATCAAAGAGTGTACAAAGAGGTTGTAAGTATGAAGAAAGCAGGCCACAATATAGAAATCCTAACACCACATATATCGTCAGAAACACGAGACTTAGAAGGAATAAAAGTTAGGTGTTTTTCTAAAAATGGACCACCTGGTATCGTGGCCTATCGATTAATTAAGCAAGCCCTCAGGGGCAATTATGACTTATTTTATTGTCATGAATTTGACCCATTAGTCTACAGCCTAGTTTTAAAAACATTAACAAAAAAACCTGTAATTTGGGACTGTCATGAATATTTAATCCCTATGAAGAAAGAGTTGCAAGGAAACTTAGCTGCTGTCCTAACTGAAATAATGATGAAAATAGCAGCTCCAAAAGTAGAACATATTGTAACCGTAGATAATTTATTGGGAAGACAATTAGCTAAATTTGGAAAAGTCACAGTTATCCCTAATTATCCAACATTAGCTGATTTTCCTGAAAAAAATAATACTCCCAAAAAAGAACCAAATTTACTATACGTTGGAGGGCTAACACGTAAGAGAGGAGTAAAAGTCATGTTGGAAGCTTTCAATCTTGTAAGAAAAGAATTCGATATTTCTATGACTATTGTTGGAGGTTTTTATGATTCTGAACTAGAAAAATGGGCATACGAGTTTGATGAAAAAAATGGACTAAATATTAACTGGTTAGGATGGGTAAATTATCGCGATTTGGCCCCAATCTTTTCTGAAGCATCAATAGGTCTTTGTCTATTACAAAATCAAAAAAGATATCGTAATGCAATATCTACAAAAATTTTCGAATATTTGATAATGGGAATTCCAGTCATAACCTCAAAAGGCCCTCTCCTAGAAAGTTTAGTAAAAAATGGAAATTGTGGGATTTGTATTGATTCTGAGAATATAGAATTAATATCCAAAAAAATAATAGAAATGATTAAAGATAAAAATTATGCTAATATGGGTGAATCTGGCAAAAAATTTACGAGAAGTAAATTCATATGGGAAGCTAGAGAAAATAATCTTCTGAATATTATAAAACAATATACAAACTCTAACTAATTGATTTTGCCACGTAAGAACATAATATAATATTTTATAGTAGTCGAAAACTATACTAACTCCAGCATAATACGAAAGTATCGAATCTGGGATAATTTCAACGAGGTGAAAAAATGGCAGGACAACCACAAAGTTATGGATCAATACGCGAATTTCTAGATAATTTACCTAGTCAGCCCTGTATTTGGCAACCTGATAATGCGAATATCTGTGTAACGTGTTTAAGGATAAATGAGCCTGTCGCAAGAGTTTGTTCAGTCTGGGCACAAGCTTTGGAAGATGCACCACTTGAGCAAATAGACTTTGAAGAAGAAGTAAAGTCACTTCCTTCAGTTGTGGAAATTGAAGATGATTTTGAAATGGTAGAACCTATTCAAGCTGCCATACCTATGGCCTCACCTGTAGCCGAAGTTGATATAGTTGAAGCAACCAGTGATTGGGACATGCAAATCGATGATGTTTCAACTGTTACTACTGGAGAAGTTGCTGGAACTGTAATCGAAGAAGCAACTGAAGCCTTTGAAGAGGTTGTTCAGAGTGAAGTTTTAGAACCAGAAAGTACTGACATGACTATTGCAGTTGATGCTACTGAAGAAGTTACTGAAGCAGTTATTGAAGCTGCTACAGATGCTACTGAAGAAGTTGTTGAGGAAGCTGTTACTGTTGAAGAATCTGCAGATACTGGCGTTGATGATATTCTAAGTAAATTAAGTGAATTGGATGGCCCTGTCGCAGAAGCTACTGAAGAAATTGCGGAAGCAGTTGTTGCTGTGGAAGCTACTGAAGATATTGCGGAGGCTGTTGTTGCCGTAGAAGCTACTGAAGATATTGCGGAGGCTGTTGTTGCTGTGGAAGCTACTGAAGAAATTGCGGAAGCTGTTGTTGCCGTAGAAGCTACTGAAGATATTGCGGAAGCTGTTGTTGCTGTAGAAGCTACTGAAGAAATAGCACTTGATACAATACAAGATGCCGTAGAAGCGGAAAATATAGCTAAAGAGAATGTAGAAAGTGCATCTGAAACTGAAATTATAACTTCTGAAGCAATAGTTGAAGCAATTGATACTGAGACTGAAGCTGTCGAATCATATGCTGAAGCTGTCAAAGAAGAAGTTCAGGCTGCTGATGCAGTAGTTGAAGCTGTTGAAGCAAAAAATATAGCTACTGAAGCTGTAATTGAATCTGCTGAACAAGTTACAGAATTAGTTGAAAATGAAGCTGCAGAAGAAGATATTACGGAAATTGTAACTGAATTAAAGGAAAATATAGAAAAACAAGAAGAAGCCGATTTAATCCTTACAGAAGCTATTACAAACGAAGATAAAGCAGCTGAAGAGGTTGAGAGCACATCAACCAAGGAGGATCAAGCCTCAGATAATTTGGATAAAGCAATAAAAGCTGGCGAAAAAGCTAGTGAAAAATTAGAAGAAGCTGTTATCAAAGAAGAAAAAGCTGAAGAAGAAGTTCAAGAAGCTGTTGAAACCTCTAAACCTGTTGAAACAAGCCAAGAAGAAGACTCTAACGACAGTGAACCTTTCTTAAAAGGTGACAGTGTAACACACGGAGTTTATGGCAGTGGAACTGTATTACAACTGAATAAAGCCGGTAAACATTGGTCAGTTGAAGTAAATTTTGATGAAGGAAAACGTAGAATTTTAGGAACATTCTTAACACTTAATGAGATAGATGAAACGCCCATTGCAAAAAAGAACTTAAGTAAAGATGATTTCAAACGACCTAAATCAAAAGAAATAGAAGAAAATGATAACGAAATTGCTGAAGTAGTTGCAGATGTCGTAGAAATTGATCATGGTGATTATCCGCCAGGAGTAACTGTTACGCATGATATTTTTGGAAAAGGGGAAATAAAGAATAGTAAGCCGAAAGGTGAGGCATATAGACTAGATCTAGTATTTGAAGATGGAACTGAACGAACGTTACTTTCTACTTTTGTGAATCTAGGGGATGAACAGTATTCCAAAAAAGACAATTCTATTGAGGCTGAACCGGAACCTGTTGAAGCTGAACCTGTACCTATTGAGGCTGAACCGGAACCTGTTGAAGCTGAACCTGTACCCGTTGAAGCTGAACCTGTACCTATTGAGGCTGAACCTGTACCTATTGAGGCTGAACCGGAACCTGTTGAAGCTGAACCTGTACCCGTTGAAGCTGAACCTGTATTAGATACCGATGTTGTTTATCAGAGGCCAAAGAAAGACAAAGAAGTAATCCTTGATTTATCTAAACCTGAAATACAAGATGCAGAAATGATAGATGATGAAGACAAATAGCCTAGTTCTACGTAAATTTAATTTAAAAGATAAAAAAGAATTAATTTATTTACTAAATGATAAAACTGTAACTAAGTGGATTGAACTACCATATCCTTATCTGAACAAACATGCAGATTGGTGGCTTAATACTGGTTCTAAAGAAAAATATCATTATGCACTTACTGAAATAGTCAGTAAAAAATTAGTGGGAAGTTTAAAAATTACAGCAAGAGGAGAAATCGGATGTTGGATAGGAAAAGAATATTGGAATAAAGGTTACGCATTTGAAGCAGTCCAAAAAATAAAGGAATTTGGTTTCAATGAGTTGAAATTAAACAGAATTTGGGCAGCTACTCATAAGGAAAATGAAGCTCCACAAATTGTTCTAATAAAATGTGGATTCAAATCAATTGGAGAGAAGCCATACCATGTTGAAGGAATAGGAGATACTAAAATCAGACCTCACTTTGAAATAACGAAGAGTCCTTAAATCAACCCCCTTTGGTGAAATATTTGTGGCCCTGTGGGGTAGTTTGGTATCCTTGTGGCTTTGGGAGCCATTGACCCCGGTTCAAATCCGGGCGGGGCCACCACCATAAATCAATATGCTGATTTTGTTGTAGTTACTATCACTGATGCAATTTTGTAAGGATCTGCATTAGAAGCTGGGCGCCTGTCTTCAAGCCTGCCTTTCCAACCATCTTCTACTGTTCCAATAGGTATTCTTATCGAAGCACCCCTATCTGAAACACCATATGAAAATTCATTAATTGACTGAGTTTCATGCGCACCAGTCAGTCTTTGATCATTATCGGCACCATAAACGGAAATATGTTTCTCAATATTTCTACCAAAAGACTCACATACCTTTTGGAAGATTTTCTCATCCCCGCAAGTTCGTAAGGTATTATCTGAAAAGTTGGCATGCATTCCTGAACCATTCCAGTCACCCTTAATCGGCTTAGGATGATACTCAATGTAATATCCATAATTTTCAGTTAATCTATCCAAGATATACCTAGCAATCCATATCTCATCTCCTGCTTTTTTCGCTCCTTTGGCAAATAATTGAAACTCCCATTGTCCGCAGGCAACTTCTTGATTGATACCTTCAAAATTAATTCCAGCTTCTAAACATAAATCTGCATGTTCTTCAACAATATGTCTGCCATGTGTATTTTTTCCACCCACTGAACAATAATACAATCCCTGAGGGCCCGGATAACCACCAAGTGGGAAACCTAGGGGCAATTGTGTATCTACATCCATAATAAAATATTCTTGTTCAAAACCAAACCAAAAATCATTATCATCGTCATCAATTGTTGCTCGGCCATTAGATTCATGTGGTGTTGAATCTGGATTCAAAACTTCATTCATTACCAAATAACCATTTTCTCTCATAGGATCTGGATAAATTGCAACAGGTTTCAATAGACAATCAGAAGCGTTACCTTCAGCCTGTCTCGTTGAACTACCATCAAAACACCAAACAGGACAATCTTCTAATTTACCACTAAAATCTTCTATAACTTTAGTCTTACTTCTCATATTCTGAGTTGGGGAATAGCCGTCTAACCAAATGTATTCAAGTTTTGCTTTACTCATAATTATCACTAATGCATTATTTGAAACATAGTATATAAGAAATACGGAAGTATTGCCATAATGTCCCATTAATTACTCAATAACTACAGTTATACCTATTAATTTATATACTGGCTGAACATACGTTCAATTAATGACCTTGAAAGATAAAGATATTGAACTTTTGCGTATCTTAAATAAAAATGGAAAAGCATCGCAAAGAGAACTTTCAACCTCCACTGGCACTGCATTGGGTACTGTGAATAGCCACATCAAAAATCTTGAAAAAGAAAAAATAATAAAAGGATACTATCCTGAACTTAATGCTGAAAAAGTAGGATATAATTTGACAGCCATAATCAACCTCAGAATTAGTAAAGGGAAAATAATGGATTTACAAGATTCAATAGCTAAACACCCTCAGGTCTTTGGAGTATATGATGTAACTGGAGAATGGGATTCTCTGATTCTAGCAAGATTTAAAAATCGACAAGAAATGGATTCCTTCATAAAAACCACATTATCTCAGAAAAATGTAGAACGAAGTAACACTTCGCTAGTACTAAATACAGTTAAAGAAGAACCTCGCGTGATAATATAAAAATTATTATATCATCGTTCACAATACTAATTTCATGAGATGTATGAATTTAACTTTTATTTTTGTTTTTTCTATTACTCTCATGACAATAAATTGTCAAGCTGCTGAACCGGAGCAAGTACACTTAGCAACAACCGGAATACCTGGTGAAATGGTAGTACAGTGGGGTACCGAAGAAGATACTGCCTTATCATGTTCATCTGAAAGTATTGTAGAATATGGAACTGAAAATGACAAACTAAATTTATCTAAAATTGGAAATAACAATATGTATCTTTGGACCACATGTACACATACTGCCATTCTATCGGATTTAATACAAAATACGACATATTATTACAGAGTCGGAGGAGAAGGAGAATGGAGTGGTACATACTCGTTCAAAACACTAGAAGAAAGTCCTGCTAAAGTCATAATAGGAGCAATTGCAGACCATGGAACATCAAATAATGCCCAAGAAACAACAAACCACATGGAAAATGAAGACATGGATTTGGTAATACATGCTGGAGACATATCCTATGCTAATGGCGCTGGATCTGGTAATGGAATTGGAGATCAGAGTGTTTGGGATGAATATCAGAATCAAATTGAAGATGTAGCTTCAAGAACTCCTCACATGTATGCTCCTGGGAACCACGAAGAGGATGCTGAACCATATGGTTTTGATGCTTATGAAAGTAGATTCTTTAATCCGGGACCTAATAGTTTTTGGTATAGTTTTGATTTTGAATTTATACACTTTATTTCGATTTCTGCCGAACATGATTATGAACCTGGAAGTAGTCAATACAGCTGGCTATTGAATGACCTTGAAGATGCAAATGAAAATAGAGAGAATGTACCTTGGATTGTGATATTTGCACATCGCCCAATGTACAGTTCAAATGGTGATGGAGACGGGCATGGTAGTGACATAGAATTTAGAGAGGCAATGGAAATTTTACTTTATGATTTCCAAGTTGATTTAGCAGTATGGGGACACGACCATCACTATGAGAGAACATATCCCGTTTTTGAAGAAAATGTATATTCAAATAAGAGCGGAAGTGCTAGTGACCCATTTTACAAACCTGGGGCAACAATCCATATTGTTGCAGGAATGTCCGGTCGATCTATATATGATGGATTAGAAGACCCACAACCCTTGTGGTCTGCACATCGTGAAGTAGAATACGGATACACTATATTTGAAGCAACAAAGACTACCATAAACTACAAATTCATAAGGAATAGCGACAATCAAGTAGGAGACGAGTTTTGGATTATAAACTCAATTAATGTCCAAATACCTAACGAATATCCTTCAACGAACTATAATCAGACAAACCAAACTGAAGAGACTGGAATAATAAGTCAAATAAAAGAACTCAATTATTTGGAAATACCGATGACAATCATAATTATTGCTTTAACTGCCATATTCAATTTAAACTATAGAAAAAAATGAATTAGACTCTTCAATATGATTTATAGTTAAACCCTGACCGATAATTCCATCCCATCTCTTCACTAAATTTCCCTTATCAAAAATAGCCATAGTAGGAACTACATTCAAATCAAAATCATCCCATAATTTCGATTCAACATCAGTAATATCTGCAATTAGTATCGAATCAATCGTAGTATATTCTTTTAAATTATTAAAAAAGGAAATACAATAAGGGCACCAGTCTGCTGAAAATACGATTAATGATTTACCATCGTGTTTTCTTATTTGTAAATTAATAAAATCTTTTTCAGTTAATCTCTCAAAGCCTTTCATTTTTTACGCCAGACCATTAGTATCTCACGATCTGCACGTCTATCGATTGACTCTTTAGGCATTTCTTCATATTCTAAATTCCAATGCAATCCAAATAGCTTATGCAACTCACTAATTTTTACACCCCAAGGAGGACCTCCGTCTTCCAATTCTTTATCTAAAGGTAGAAAAAGACCTAACAATTTCCCTTCTGGTTTTAGCAATTGCCAAACAACTCTTTCGTATTCAAATCTACGTATAGGACTAATTGCACAAAAACAAGTATATTCCATAACATAATCAAACTTATAAAATAAATCTTCGGGTAAATCGAAAATGTTTTCTCTTATAACCTTGATATCTACCTCGGCTTTCCTTGCGTTTTCTCTTGCATCCATAACTGCATTATGAGAAAAATCAATTGCAGTAACTTCAAAGCCAGCTTTAGCAAAAGTTACAGCGTCATAACCCCTTCCACAACCAATAATGCAAATTTTACCCTTTGACACTTCTGAAGCTAGCCTTTCAAAAACAGGTGTTGGGCCACCTAAGTCCCAGCCATCCATTTCAGACTCATAACAAGCTTCCCAAAATTCCGCTGTGTTTACGGGGTCTTCCACAATATTCGTAAAAAGAGCTATTGTTAAAATAATAGGGTCAAACTTTTTTGAGGCCTTTCTACTCGTATAGACATGACTAGTGTATTAATGCGAACAAGTGCTGGAGACATAACAATCGAATTATTCGATGATAAAGCGCCTAAAACTGTAGAAAATTTTGTGAAATTAGTTGATAAAGGCTACTACAATGGATTACACTTCCATAGAGTAATCAAAGACTTTATGTTACAAGGAGGATGTCCAAATTCCAAAGACCCCAACAGCTCAAAAGCAGGAACGGGAGGTCCAGGATATCAAATAAATTGTGAATTCCACGGTGATTTAAAACATAATGCACCAGGTATTCTTTCTATGGCAAATGCAGGGCCTAATACTGGCGGTTCCCAGTTCTTTTTGACAACTGTAGCAACCCCCTGGCTTGATGGAGCGCATGCTATATTTGGTAAAGTCACTTCGGGAATGAATGTAGTACAAAAAATAGAGAATTGTAAAACTGGCCACATGGATAGACCAAACAAACCTCAAAAGATTATTTCTGTTACGAAGACATAGTTAATCTTTAGATACTAAACGAAAAAAATTAATCATCTGTAGAAGAACCTTCTTCCATATAAGGTATATCAATATCTAATTGGACAATATATAATCCAGAAGTTATACATGAAAGATAAGTATAACCATCATGGTATTCTGCAGCCCACAAAAAAGGAATCCAGCCAAAATCATAAAAATTAGAATCTAAAGGTTCTCCATATCCTCCATTTTGTGGCAATATGAATCCAATAGTAGACTTCAGATGTGAATTATTTCTATCAATATCATTACCTGTAGCTACTATTGTTTCAATATCAACAACCCAGAGACCTCCATGGTAATGGGAAATGTACAATCTACCATCCCAACCACCTCCATAACTTTGATCTGGTTTTTCACCATCATCAGTAATAAAATGACCTGAATCTAAATTATGAGGACTAAAAAGTAACCACTCTTCGCCATTAGCATGTGCCTTACATGATTCTCCAAAACAATGCATACCTGATGTCGGAATTTCCCAATCTCCAACTAATTTTGGAAGAAAACGCAAATTTCCATTTATAACTTCATAATCTGTATTGTCTATAACATAAATCATGCCTGTACCTACATTTGTTGATAATACTTCAACAGCTGCAGAAATTAGATGTCTTTCACCTACTAAATCTGGGTTAATATGTGATAAATCTACCATTTCCGGATAAGGCTCAGTATAATGAATATATGATGAACGTCCTCCATTTTCGTTGCCTGTTGAACCACTATCCGGTTCCCCGTCTCCATCAAAATCGGCAAAATCCATCCAATATCCTACCTCTGGAGCCCTCCAAAGACAGGTAACTGGAGAACCTACAGTACTTTTACATCCAACACCATAAAACAAATAATTTTCGGGACTATTGACTGGATGTGGAACATCTGTAACATCTCCAATCCTTACTCCTGCTTCCCAATAAGCTCCATAAACATAAGTCCGACCATAACGTGGATCTTGTGGGTCATTTCCAGGCCATGTTTGGACAGTCATATCATGTATGTAAATCCATCCACCGCGTGTAGTTTCCCAAGCAACCTCATATTCACCCAATTTAATAATTGTGTGACCATAGCCTGAACCAGAAACGCCTTCCAATGTTCGTGCTGCTGAACCTTGAAGATTCAAATGTGCAATTGTTACACCGCCACAAGCTTCTCCGACTGCAATATCGCATCCTTCATAATCTGGATTTGCTACAAAAATATACCACTCATTATCTATCATATGTGTGTAAAGATTATGCGGCCCGCTAGGATGGTCTGAGTCATACCAACTATCTACCCAAACAGGATTTGTCTTATCAGTTACATCAACTAAAACTACACTTACTTGAGTGGGATCTCCCCATTCTCCAACTTGAGGATCTGCATAACCGGGATCTACTAATTGATTTTGAAGAATTACATATTCTCTACCACTGAACTCTAAATACTTGATGTCTAAAAGTTGGGTATTAGGATCAGTATACTTTCCAGTTACGGATGTATTATAGGGATCAGTAACATCAGTTATAT
>MIZB01000063.1_pt1 | contig 35446 bp, 35 predicted proteins | sample 888171 | NCBI WGS metagenome assembly MIZB01 (sample SAMN05440186, study PRJNA335308) | marine metagenome | isolation source: marine water
TGTATCTATGTACTTCTCATAATGAGCTAAAGGAAACTTAACATCCATATTAAGCTTCTTTTCCTTAGGCAATATAAATGTAAAATCTGGACGTTCTCCAGTATCAACAACTTCTTGTTTAGTATAATTTACTCCTTCCATCAGACCGATTACATTCAGTATATCTTCTACTATTCTTTCTCCCCATTGACCTCTCTTTTGCGAAGACGATAGGATTTCCCGCAATTTTGTTGTTGTATCTTTTAAATCTTTTGTTTGAGTATTTGTATTTTCAAGACTCTGATTAAGTTGAATGGAATGCTCCTCAATAGACTGAAGCTTCTTAGACATTGTTTCTAAATTGCCATCGATTAATTTTTTCTTATTCTCTAAATCCTTGTCTGCCTGTTTGGAAAGGTTTTGAAATTTATCATCTGCTATCTTAAGAAATTCTTCCGTATTAGATCTATTAACGTCAAACGCTACTGATTTGAAGGCTTTTTCCATTTCTTCCTTAATTCCCTCTAATTCTTCATCGTTAGATTGATTTTTTTGATTAGCTAAATAAAATCCTATAGCAATTCCGATAATCAAACTCATTATAATGTAAATTTCTACCATTCTGTTTGTCACACAGCAAGCTGATATTAATTATTTCATTACACGAAAGTTATCTAAAAGTCCTCCTTTGGCTAACTTTGAGAATTGTACTAGTTGAACCTCAACATCCGGGAAATATAGGAGCTGTAGCTCGCGCAATGGCTAACTTTGGATTAACTGATTTGGCAATGGTAAATGGACGTGAATTAGCTGATGAAAGCTATGCTAGATCCAAATCTGGAAGGCCAATTCTAGAAAATTCAAAACGTTACAAAACTATTGAAGAAGCTATAGCAAATTGTGACATTGCCATCGGAACAAGCGGAATAAGGCCTGGAGGAGACAAAAGATGGTTTAGGGCACCTCAAGATGTAAAAAAGATTAATGATATTATATCTGAAAGAGAGAATCCTGCATTACTTTTTGGGCGCGAGAATTATGGCCTATATAGAGAAGAACTCGCTCTATGTGAAGCCACTATTACTATCCCCACAAATCCTGAATATCCAATACTTAATCTATCTCATGCCGTTGCACTTGTGCTTTATGAAATCAAAAGAAAAGATAAAGTTAAAAGCATGAAAAAACGGAAATCTGTTTCTCAGGATGAATTTGAAAGATTAGTTGACAGAATAATGGATTTATTGGAAAGTAGTAGTTACCCCGAAAGAAGATTAGATCGCTCTCGAACAACCCTAAGAAGACTAATATCGCGAGGAAATCCTGACGAAGGTGAGTATGAAAATTTAATGGGTATTTTCAAAGCAATTGAAGTAGGTAAAAGGTGAAAACTGATCACATACCATTCAAAATGCCTACTAGAAGTTGGTCATTAAACCAGAATTGGGTAAATCTAACGTTTCTACATTGGGAAGTTGATAGTACGTTATTAAAAAAATATATTCCTGAAGATTTAGAATTAGAAACTTTTAATGGAAAAACTTATGTAGGAACTATACCTTTTAGAATGGAAAAAATACGACCTAGGTTTTTACCTTCTGTACCTTTCATCTCTAATTTCCCTGAATTTAACATCAGAACATATGTTTCAAAAAACGGAATATCTGGAGTTTTATTTCTTACTCTAGATGCTGAAAGTAAAATAACAAGTATGTACGCGCCATGGGCTTACGGACTGCCTTATATCTTCGCGAAAGGGAAAGTAAATGAGAATGAGGAAGGTGGATTTTCATGGCACTCTAAAAGAAAGAGTAATGGAATAAGTATCAAAGGTGAATCCAAACCTAAGGGCCCCTTAAGAAAAGCTGAAAAGAATAGTCTTGAAGAATTTCTCTTTGAAAGATATAGTCTTTATGTTAGCTACAAAAATAAGACTCATATTGCTTACACTTGTCACGAACCATGGGAATTCCAAGACGCAACTGCTAAAGTTGAAGATAATTCCCTAACTGAATTCTATAACCTTGGAATATCTAATTTGCTAGAGCCTGATTTAGTACATATAAGTAAAGGCGTTCAGGTAAGAACTTGGAGTATAGAGGTAGCATAAATGAAGTACGTAATGGTTACGGGGCCGATGGGTGCAGGCAAGTCTACATTCATGAGGAGCTTACCAAAATCTCGGGAGAATTTTATAGTTCCTGAAAGTGTACCGAATATGTTACTAGATCACGCTTGTAAATTAAATAATCTTATGCTTTATGAAATAGATGCACCAACTGCTACAGGAAAAGTTTGGATAGATTGGGTTAAAGCTGCAAACATACAGATTGTCGTTGGAAATGGACTCAATGGACCCGATTCTCATTTTATTGGTCTATGGAATTACCTAGAAAGAAATACTCCAAATACAAAAAAAATTATTCTTCTAAACAGAACTGAAAATATAGAACCTGAATGGAAAAATTACGGCAATACTAAAATCTTTTGTATTGGAATGGGGCAAATAATTGATGAAGAAACTGCTTTAGCTTCAAAAAATGATATTATGGCCGTTGTAGATTATCTTAATAGCAATTATGAATAAAGAGAAAAAGAAGGAAAGTTTGCAATATTTATTTGAGGCTGCAACTAAAATTTTTGGAGAAAAGAAATTACTTGAAATGCTGGTTGCGGAAGGTGCACCTAAAGATAAAAATCTTGAAGAAATTGTTGATGATGAGAAATTGAGATTTCTACACCTAACAATGGCCTTGAAAAATTCTGAGATATTCCTCGACCATTTACAAATTAGGCTCAAAGAAATGGGTGAGATAGCCAAGATAATGGAAGTTGGGAATTCCGAATTAATAGAAAAATGGTTAAGTGACGAATGTAAACCATGTCTAGTTGAACATGTTGTTGAAGGCTATGATGAAATTTATAAAATATTAATTGAACTAGATGATCGATTATTATGGCACGGTTGGCCTTTAATTGGTAAGCTTCACGACCCTATAGATTAAAGAGAAAGAGAATTTATACCTATTTCGTTAGAGCTTTGAGCAAGAATGAGCGAAATGCACGTTTATCGTTTCGGTCCAAACATGACCGATGGCAAAGCCGACATGAAAAATCTGTTAGGTGGAAAAGGGGCTAATTTAGCTGAAATGGCCCTCTTAGAAATACCTGTACCGCCAGGTTGTACCATTACTACTGAGGTATGTACTTTCTATAATGATAATAATCAAAGCTATCCCGAAGAATTGGATGGGCAATTAAAAAAAGCATTGAAGGATATTGAAGATAGTGTGGGTACTATTTTTGGAGATTCAGAAAATCCATTACTATTGTCAGTTCGCTCTGGAGCAAGAACCTCTATGCCAGGAATGATGGAAACTGTACTTAATGTAGGATTAAACGATGTTACTAGAGAGGGACTCATCAATCAAAGTGGAGATCCAAGATTTGTTTATGATGCTCAAAGAAGATTAATTCAAATGTATTCTGATGTTGTGATGGAAAAAGCTTCAGGAATTGAACCTGAAGAAGGAATGGGAATTCGTAACCAGTTAGAACATGAGTTGGAAAAAATGAAAGAACAGGAAGGTGTAACTGAAGATACCGATTTATCAGCCGCAAATTTGAAAGATTTAGTAGAAATTTATAAGGGAAAAGTTTTGGAAGTACTCAAAAAACCATTCCCTGAAGACCCATGGGAACAACTATGGGGTGCAGTATCTGCTGTTTTCTACTCATGGGATGGAAAAAGGGCAAAAGCTTACAGAAAGATTGAAAGCATTCCCGAAGAGTGGGGAACTGCTGTGAACGTTCAAGCTATGGTGTATGGAAATCTAGGCGAAGATAGTGCCACTGGTGTTGCATTTACTAGAAATCCAGCTACTGGTGAAAATAATTTTTATGGAGAATGGCTATCAAAAGCACAAGGTGAAGATGTTGTTGCTGGAATTAGGACTCCAAACCCATTGAATGAAGTATGCAGAACTAACCATAGTGGAAATTTACCAAGTTTAGAACAATCCGTACCTCACTTATATGATGAGTTAAACACAATAAGATTGAACCTTGAAGACCACTACAGTGATATGATGGATATTGAATTTACTATCCAATCAGGGAAGCTTTGGATGCTTCAATGTAGAATAGGAAAACGAAATGGCCCTGCCGCCATTCGTATGGCTTCTGAAATGGTAAAAGAAAATCGAATTGATGGTAATACTGCAATTGGTAGAGTAACTCCTTCACAATTAGATGAATTACTTCACCCTATTGTCGATCCTGACGTTGAAAAGATTACTCCAATATTGGCAAAAGGTTTACCTGCAGGCCCTGGCGGTGCAACTGGAAAGGCTGTTTTTACTGCACAAGATGCTGTAGACTGGGCTGCTAAAGGTGAAAAAGTTGTATTAGTTAGAGAGGAAACGAATCCCGAAGATGTTGAAGGGATGAGGGCCTCTGTAGCAATTTTAACTTCTCGGGGAGGTATGACTTCACATGCTGCTTTAGTTGCAAGAGGTTGGGGAATGTGTTGTGTTGTTGGTGCTGGAGAGATGAAAGTAGACTCAATTAAAAAAGAATTTACCGTAGGAGAAGTGACTGTAAAAGAAGGTGAGGAAATTACACTAAATGGGACGGCAGGTAAGGTATACAAAGATGAATTGCCGTTGATTGAAACTGATATTACTAGTGATTATTTGACACATTTCTTGGAACTTTGTGATCAAGTTAGAAGACTAAAAGTAAGAACAAATGCAGAAACTCCATCTGATGCAAAAAGAGCATTAAATTTCGGTGCTGAAGGAATTGGACTTTTCAGAATAGAACACATGTTCTATGGTGAAGGATCAGAAGAACCTCTTTTCCATCTTCAAGAAATGATAATGGCGAATAGTCAAGATGAAAGAAAAACTGCTTTAGATTTACTATTTCCTTTCATGAAAAGTGATATCAAAGAAACTTTGAGGACAATGGAAGGATTACCTGTAACTATTAGATTAATGGATCCTCCATTGCATGAATTTATTCCACATGATACTAAGAGACAAAAGAAACTTGCTAGTTCTTTGGGTATTAATGCTCAAGAATTAGAAAGAAGATCTGATGCACTTAAAGAATCAAATCCAATGATGGGGCACAGAGGTGTAAGATTAGGAATAACACATCCTGAAATTACAGAGATGCAGGCTAGAGCCATTTTAGAAGCGGCAGCTGAACTTTCTACTGAAAATGTAAAAACATTCCCTGAAATAATGATCCCACTCACTGGAATGGAAACTGAATATAATCATCAAGAAAAAATAGTCCGTAATGTGGCCGAAAGTATAGATGGTTTAGACAATTATATGGTTGGAACAATGATGGAGATTCCAAGAGCAAGCTTCGTTGCTGATAGAATAGCTGAGACTGCTGAATTCTTTTCATTTGGTACTAATGATTTAACACAAATGGCCTTTGGATTTAGTCGTGATGACACTGGAGGATTTATGCCTGCATATCTAGAACAAGGACTACTTCCTGAAGACCCTTTTGCAAGTCTTGATGAAGGCGTGTGTGAATTAGTAAAAATGGGAATTGAAAAAGGAAGAACAACAAAGTCTGACCTAAAAATAGGAATATGTGGTGAACACGGCGGAGAACCAAAATCAGTTCATTTCTGTCATGGAGTTGGTATGGATTATGTATCTTGTTCACCATTTAGAGTTCCTATTGCTCGATTATCTGCAGCACAAGCGGTATTGAATGAAAAATAGTGCAAAACTACTATTAGAATTTAGTGTCATATTAGGTCTCATTACCTTAGTAACAACATACATTATTTCTACAGTTAATGGGAGAGTAGCGCCATTTATTCCTATTATTTCTGAAATGCCTTTCTCTGAACCTGAAGCAAGTATATTCTCAATGGGTCTTGGTATTAGCCTGTTTGGAAGTTTATTACTTACTCAAGTGTTTTATAGATTATTAAAACCGCTCGCTGAAAATATTAGTGAAGTATATGTTACTAGAAATAACATGATGAGAATTATAGGATCTATTGGGTCTATATGCGGAATTATTACGGTTAATTTTAGTTGGGAGGTGTTTCCAGTAATACATGGATTTACTGCATTCATTACATTTACATCTTTTCTAATCTGGACTACTTTTACATATGATTTATTGGATAAGAATGGATACAAAAGTGAAATAAGAAAATACGCAGTAATAACTGCTTGGTTTTTCTATGTTATGATGGCTGTATTTTCAGTTTTAGATAATTTAGAAATGAGAGAGATGAATGATGATTTTTTTTACAGAATGGACAATCCTCCTGACGTTGAAACTAAAAGAAGTATCTACCTTAACCTTACTGCCTTAAGCGAATGGAGTATGGTGTTTTCTTTTTATTTGGGTTTAAGCACCTATAGAGATTTTCTAAAAAACGAACATATCTAGAAAGTTAATTGGTTTATAATGGGGTTTTATTAAGATATTATGGCGACTGTTGACCAAGAACTACTCTTTGCCATTAGAGGTATTGAAGTTCTCTTAGAATCTGGAGTTGGTGTTGCAGAAGCAATGAAGCACGTTGCAGATGAAGACTATGGAGATTTAAGTGAAATATTCAAGCAAATCTTTAGAGATACTGAAGGTGGGAAAAATTTCACTGATGCAATCAGAACTCAAATGAGAAATACGGATTCTCCAGGATTAAGAAAAGTTCTCTCTAGCTTAATTATGTCTATTGAAGAAGATACTAACGTTATTGATAGGCTAAGATCTATAGCTGATAAGGAAGCTAAAGAAAGGAGAGTAAACTTAGATAATTTTATCGAAGGATTGTCCTCAACATCTGAACAATTTATTATTGTTTCAATATTAATACCAATTATTGTAGTAATTGGTGCCGTTGTTAATGGATTAGTGGAGTCTGCTAAATCTGCTGGTGGAGGATTCTTAGGAAATACTCCAACAATGCCCGATGTTTGTGTGCCTGCTTTATTCATTACGGCAACTATAATTATTGCTGGAATGATTGTACAGACTAAAGCAAAGGAGCCAGGAGTATGAGTTTGTTAGACGATTTAGTCAGTGCTGATGGATTATCAACAATCCACGGAATTATTTGGATAGGGCTAGGTGTTTGGGCACTTATTGGTACTTTATTCTATATACCTGCTAAAAGAAAACAGGATAAAATTAATGAATTGGAAGCTATATGGCCTGATGTCCTCGCCGATTTAGCTGAAGAATTACGTGCTGGTATGGGTGTCGAATCTGCGCTAGATGCAATTGCTTCTGGAAGAAATGATCGCATGGGTCTAATGTTACGTGAAGCTGTAAAGAGAATGAGAGATGATGGGTTCGGTATGGCAATGAAAGATTTTGCAAAGCAGACCGAATCTCCAATGATTATAAGAATTGTAAGTATTCTAAATGTAGCTCTTGGATCATCTGGAAGCTTTGCAACTACTCTTGAAAATATTTCTGAAGAATTCTGGGAAATTTACATGCTAAGGAAAGAAAGAATAACAAAAACTCAAAGTACTGCTAATTTCATTCTATGGGGTGGGGCTATGATTTGCCCAATACTATTAGGACTAATTGTAGCCGTATTTGGAAGTGGGAAAGCTGGTTCTTTCGAACTTAATGTTGACTTAAGTCTGTTAAATCAATCTCTATTTTTCTACATGATGGTTCTAGGAGCTGGGGGTGTTTGGATGCAGTCTGTAATTTTGCAAACCACTCAAACTGCAATATGGAGAATGCCCATGTACATGTTCATAGCCACTACTACGCTATTATTAGCACTAAAAATATCAATCGTATAAATATGCAACAAGGACGAATAATCGAACAATATCCGACTGCCAACATCGTCGAAAGACCTGATGCTGAGCGACCTCTGTACCAAGTAACAAAGGCTGTCAAATCACCAAGCTATGGGGCTTTGAAACCTCTTTTAGATGATGACAACCTTGAAGAAATTATGTACAATCATCCTGATAAGGCTGTGATGGTTGCACATAGAAAACATGGTATGTGTGTAACAAATGTAAAATTAACAAGTGAAGAGGCCACCTCTATTATTCAAAAAGTAGGGAAGTATGTTGGAAGAAAAGTAGGTCCTGGAAATTTATTGCTTGATGGAAGATTACCTGACGGAAGTCGTGTCAATGCAACAATCCCTCCTGTATCACCAAATGGTCCAACAATGACAATTAGAAAGCAGATGAATGATCCACTAACTGTTGTTAATTTAATGAAATTTGGAACTATGTCTCCAAGATTAGCCTCACTTTTATGGATGTTTGCCGATGGAATGGGTTCTGCACCATCTAATATTTTAGTCGCTGGAGGTACAGGTTCCGGTAAAACTACAACTTTGAATGTATTGGGATTATTTATCCCTTCAAAAGATAGATTGATTACAATTGAAGATGTTACTGAAGTTCAATTAAAACATGAGCATCATGTTCAACTTGAAACATTTAACTCAACAAAGCCGGAAGAACCTGAAGTTGATATGGATTCTTTACTAAAGAATACATTGCGTATGAGGCCTGACAGAATAATTGTAGGTGAAGTAAGAGGTCCTGAGGCTAAAACTCTCTTTACAGCAATGAATACTGGTCACGACGGATGTTTTGGTACTGTTCACGCAAATACTGCACAAGAAACGGTATCAAGACTAATTAACCCTCCAATGGAAGTTCCTCCAATAATGATGAATGCTTTACATTTAATTATAATGCAAAGTAGAATAAATGTTAATGGAAAACAAATTAGAACTATTACCGAAGTGTCTGAGCTAGCTGGTTTAGAAGGAAGTAAACCAAGACTTAACACCTTATTCAAATGGAATGGCCAATCCAATCAGTTGGAAGAAACTGGAGTTCCAAGTAAACTACGTGAGCGAATATCTAAAGCTGCAGGTGTAGCGCCAAGGCAATTCGATGAAATGGCTCAAAATAGACAGAAAATTCTTGAATCATTAGTTCAACGTAATATTGATGATATTGGACAAGTCAGTACTGTTGTCCAAAATTATTATGCTAAGATGTAAGCAAGATGGTAAGCACGTATTCTGAAGCTGGCGTAGATATTGATGCAAGTGAAAGAGCTACTGAAGCTCTAATCGCACAGATTAAAGGAGTTAATAGAAAAGGCGATGGTGAAGCCATAAAACTCGACAATGGTTTTGCAGGATTAGTAAAACTTGGAGATGGCGCATTAGCAATGTGTACTGATGGAGTGGGTAGCAAAATACTACTAGCGGAAGAAATGGACTCCATTCATACTGTTGGTATAGATTGTGTAGCAATGAATACAAATGATCTGATTTGTGTTGGGGCTGAACCGTTAAGCTTTGTTGATTATGTGGCTTTAGATAAACCTGATGAGAAATTGATGGCTAAAATTGGGATGGGACTAGCTGAAGGGTGTAAGCAATCTAACTGCACACTATCTGGAGGCGAGACTGCCATTCTTCCCGAATTAGTCCACGGTTTTGATATTGCAGGCACGTCTGTTGGCTATGTTAAACAAGATAAAATAATAGATGGAACAAAAATTACTGAAGGGAATGTTCTAATCGGTCTAAAATCTAGTGGGCCTCATTCTAACGGATATACTCTAATTCGTAAATTATTTGATGGTGACAAAGAGATTGGTAAGAAATTAGTTGAACCTACTAGAATTTATGTAAAAGAGATAATGAATTTAATTAAAAAAGTAAAAGTTCATGGAATTGCCCACATTACTGGCGGAGGACTAGATAATATTAGTAGAATAAATGATAATTTTCAGTATGTAATCGACAATCCACTACCTGTTCCTTCTGTTTTTGATTGGTTACAAGAAAAAGGAAATATTGAGGACAAAGAGATGTATCGAACATTCAATATGGGAATGGGGATGGTAATCATTATTGACAAAAGTGATGCTGATAAATCTATATCTCTTCTCGGGGAATATGCGCAAATTATTGGTTCTGTTAGACCTGGGAAAGGTATACTACATAACTCAATAAAATGAAGAATAATACGTTTAATTTTTAGATCTTAAGTAATTCAAGGCTGAGCCAGCTTTGAACCATTCCACCTGCAATTCATCCATACTGTGATTACAGACGAAAGTATCCATAGTTCCATCACTATGTTTTGCTTCTACAGTGACCTCTGAATTAGGACCTAGTTCATCAGTTCCCTTGATTGTTAATCTATCATCTACTCGCAATAAATCCCATGATGATTCATCCGCAAAAATAAGTGGCAAAACGCCTTGCTTCTTCAAGTTAGTTTCTGCAATACGGGCCATACTTCTTGCAATTACAACCTTACATCCTAAAAATCTTGGAGACATAGCTGCATGCTCTCGGCTACTTCCTTCTCCATAATTAACATCTGCAATAACTGCCCAAGGCTGTTTGTTTTCATAATAATTACGTGCAACCTTTGGAATCTTACCCTTATTTCCATCTAATTGATTAATTGCTGTACCTTGTTCCTCTGTAAATGAATTATGTGCACCAATGTAACAATTATCTGAAATGTTATCTAAATGGCCTCTAAATTGCAACCAAATTCCTGCTGGAGAAATGTGATCTGTCGTACATTTCCCTTTAACTTTTACTAAAATTGGTAAATCTTCTAAATCATTTTTAGTTGTAGCTACAAAAGGTTCCAATAATTGCAAACGACGACTTTCCGATGAAACATCTAAATCTATAGGAACTAAAGTTTCGGGAGGTGCAATATGGCCCGTCAATGTGAATTCAAAACCATTTTCTGGCAATTGATCGCCTTCAGGAGGTTCAAGTAAAAACTCTGTACCATCTTCTGCAACTAATTTATCCGTAATTGGATTGAAATCTAAAGTACCTGCAATAGCCATTGCTGTAACTATCTCGGGACTTGTAAGGAAAGATAATGTCTGATGATTACCATCGTTTCTACCGCTAAAATTACGATTATATGAAGACACTATAGAATTAACATCACCACTAGAAATATCGTCACGTTTCCATTGCCCTATGCAAGGTCCGCAGGCATTTGCCAATACAGTGCCTCCTATATCGTCGAATATTTGCATCTGACCATCTCTTCTGATTGTTTTATCAATCGTATCAGAACCTGGCGTAACCATAAACTGAACTTTAGATTTTAGACCTGCATTTTTAGCCTGTAACGCAATTGAAGAAGCTCTTTCCATATCTTCATAAGATGAGTTTGTACAAGAGCCAATCAAAGCAGCCTGAATATCAGTAGGCCATCCTTTCTCTCTTGCTTCATCTCCTAATTCTGAAACTGGCCTTGCTAAGTCGGGAGTGTGTGGGCCAACAATAGCTGGCACCAATTTAGATAAATTAATCTCAATTATTTTATCATAATATTTTTCTGGATTTTTCTCAACCTCAGGGTCTGCAACTAAATATTCAGAATATTCTTTAGATAAATCAGCTATATCTGAACGATTTGTAGCTCTTAGATAATCATCCATAGAATCATCATATGGGAAAAGTGAAGTTGTAGCTCCAACTTCAGCACCCATATTGCAAATCGTGCCCTTCCCTGTCGAAGAAATTGTTGAAGTTCCCGGACCAAAATACTCTACTATATGCCCTGTACCTCCTTTAACTGTTAACTCTTCGCATACTTTCAGAATAACATCTTTTGCAGAAGCCCAACCTGATAATTTACCAGTTAGATGAACTCCAATTATTCCTGGCCATTTAATTGTAAAAGGTAAACCAGCCATAACTTCCATAGCATCAGCACCTCCAACTCCAATTGCTACCATTCCTAATCCTCCGGCATTAGGTGTGTGAGAATCTGTACCTATCATCATTCCTCCAGGGAATGCATAGTTTTCAAGAACAACTTGGTGAATTATACCTGCACCTGGTTTCCAAAAACCTAAGCCATACTTTGCTGAAGCTGATTTTAGAAAAGAAAAAACTTCTGAACTTACTTCATTTGCATATTCTAAATCCTTTTCTTTTCCAACTCTTGCTTGAATTAAATGATCACAATGTACTGTGGAAGGAACTGCTACTTTAGAGCGGCCAGTTAATGCAAATTGAAGCAAGGCCATTTGTGCTGTTGCATCCTGCATTGCCACCCGATCAGGTTGTAGTTCAACATAAGATTTTGTTCTTCGAGGTTCCTTCTCAATTTCAACTAAATGACTAAAAAGAATTTTTTCAGTTAAAGTCATTGAACGATTTAAGATTTCTCTAGCTTTCTCTAACTTCCCAGGGACTTGAGAATAAAAATTACGAATTACACCAAAATCTGACATGTCTAAAAGTAAAGGATTGATTATATGATACTATCGTCATCTTCTATTTTAACTGCCATGGCCCAGAAAATTAAAGCGAGAAACCAAAAAAGAAACGAACAAGGCAATCTAAGTGATCTCCCGGATGTAGGAACAATGTATTCATTCTCACCAAAGAAGATAGCTATCCCTGCTAATAATGAAAAACCTGATAAAAGATACGAAACGAAACCCGTAAGGTCCATTACCAAGAATCCCATAATGTTTTCTTGGCCATCTCCATAGAATAAAATGTATTATAAATTAAAGATTTCTTCCAACCACTAGGATTAATTTCTTCCCAATCAACTTCGTCTCCATCTTTAACTTTTCTCATTCCATATTCAAATGCTCGATTCCCAAGAAGGGCAAAAATTCCTCTGCGAGCAATATCTGCCTTTTTCCTCTGATGAAATTGCTTTTTCCATAGTTTATCATAATCTAAAGATTCTGATATTGCTCTCTGAGCAAGAGCACCAGATTCAATTGCATAATTCATTCCGAATCCTCTCCATGGATCTTGAAAACCTGCAGCTTCACCAGTATGATAAATTCCATCTTTGACTGCAGTCTTAGGAAAATCAACTCCTCCTTGCCCTCCAACAGTCCCTGTAGGCTTTGCACCATCAACTATGTTTTTCAAAACATCCCGTTTTTCGACTGCTTTGTATAGTAACTTTCTAACTTGTTTCGCGTACGGCTTAGAACAGCAATTCATGATTTTGATAGTGTCGTCGTCCATTGGAATTACATAAAGATACCAGCCTCTTGGTGAATATTTTTCATCATGCATATACAAAAATTGATCCCTAGGGAAGTCAGAATTCTCATAGTAAGCTCCAAAAGCCACCATATCAGTACGTTTGGGTCCTGTTGAAAGAATATCTCCTGCTTTAGGTTTTGGTCTAGATTTAAATTTAAATTCAACACCTAAATCCTCAGCCTCCTTAGCAAGGCCTCTCTCTAATGAATTCTCTCCACCCCTTAATATCAAAGGTAATGGCTCTTTCAAAGAGATAGTCAAATCTCTTTTTTCAGTAGAGCAGATAAATTTCTTAGCATCTTTAAATGTAAATTTAGGATTCAAACCCCATCTATTAAGATAGTTTTTAGCTCCAGCTTCAGACGAAGGCGTATCTGGACTTTCTTTGAGTAAGACTTGATAATTGGGATGGAATTGCATACCTACGTCTTCCCTCGATTCATGGATTTCTACTTTTTCACCTTTCTTAGCAAAGTTTATTGCTGCAGAAAGCCCTGAAAGACCTGCACCAATTATTCTATGTTTTCTAGAATTATTAGACTTTGAAGTAGTGACCATTATTACGAGATTAGCATAGGTCTTAAATTTGTATTGTCGACATTGAAAACATTTAATAATCACTAATAATTGCTATTATTGTGTCTGACAAACTTAGCTTTTGGGAAAAAGAGATTCTTACGAAGAAAATTCCTGAGACTGAAAACAAATTTGATTTGATAATTGTTGGAGGAGGCCCTGCAGGCTCTGCTGCAGCTTGTTACGCTGCTGATGAAGGGTTGAAAGTCTTATTGTTAGAAAAAGATACATATCCTAGAGACAAGGTTTGCGGAGATGCTGTTGGCGGGAAAGCTCTGAAACATTTGCAAGAATTGAATATTTTAGAAAAACTGAAGAAAAGTCCTCATTTTGTATTCGATAGCGTAATATTTAGCAATACAAAGAAAGAGGAAGTGCGTGTTGACATTAAAGATCCAGAAGCTGTAGGTTATGTTTACCCAAGAATAAACTTTGATTGGATCTTATTTAGTGAAGCTACTCGTAAAATTGAAAACAATGGTGGCTATGTAATCCAGAATTTTAGAGTTAGTAAATTATTAATTGATGAAAAAGACGACGAGCGAATAATAGGTGTCAAAGGTAAATGTGAGACTGTGGAAAAAGAATTTCTAGCTACATTAACTATAGGTGCTGGTGGTGTAAACTGTCCTGTTGCTAAAACTTTATTGACTGAAATTAATCATGATGATTTTATTAAAAAAGAACATTGGAGCACTGCATTCCGACAATATTGGAAGAATGTGAAAAATGTTGATTCTGAAAGAGGATCTATTGAATTCCATTATGTAGAAGGCGTCATTCCAGGATATTTTTGGATTTTCCCAATCGGTGAAAATATATGTAATGTAGGTTTAGGAATTACACTAAATGATTTGAAAAATAAAGAAGTGAAATTAAAAGAACTTCAGAATTATATTATCAATGAAAAATTTGTAGATAGATTTGCAAACGCTGAACTAGTAAGAGATAGTGGAAAAGGATGGCAACTGCCATTAGGTTCGCCAAGAAGATCTAAAAGGAAATTAAGAAGAATGTTCGGTAAAGGATGTTTACTAATTGGAGATTCTGGAAGTTTAGTGGACCCTTTTACTGGTGAAGGTATTGGAAATGCACTTCTTTCAGCGAAAATGGCCATTAAACATTACAAAATGAATAAAAATAATTTTGATTTGAAAGCTGGTGAGGATTATCAGAAAGAAATTTGGGAGATACTAGGCAAAGAACTGACTAACTCTTTCAAAATTCAAAATTACACAAGGAAGAGATGGTTAATTGACTGGTTTATTGGTAAAGCCAAAAATAAACCTGAGTTACAACGAATATTATCTGAAAGTTTAACTTCGAAAGAAGCACAACAACAATTAACAAGCCCTTGGCTCCTTTTCAAAAATTTAGTTTTCTAATGCTGACTTTACAGTATTAGACATTAACATTACAACAGTCATAGGACCTACGCCCCCTGGGACTGGTGTAATTTGACTCGCGACTTCTTTAACCTCAGTTGAAACATCACCAACAAGCCCTTCTGAGGTTCTATTAACTCCTACATCAATTATGATTGCACCAGGTTTCACCATATCCTTAGTAATCATATTAGCTTTCCCTACTGCGGCAACTAAAATATCTGCTTCTTTACAATGCTCCTCTAAATATTTGGTTCTACTATGACATAATGTAACTGTTGCATCTACTCCTTTTTGAGATAATAAAAGAGATAATGGAGTGCCAACTATAGTGCTACGTCCAACTATTACAACATGTTTCCCTTCTGGATCATTTCCTGAACGATACAATAATTCAATTATTCCTGCAGGGGTGCAAGGCGTCATTCCAGAAATGCCTTGAACTAATTTTCCTAAATTCTCTGAATGAAAACCATCAACGTCATTTTCAGGTTTAATCATTTCGAGAACTGGTTCTAATTTTTTAGGGATAGGTAATTGAATTATTAATCCATCCTCACTTTCATTAAGATCATTAACAAGACTTTTTAGTTCTTCTATTGAAGTCTCTATTGGTAAATGATGGTGCGTAAGATGAATACCAACTCTAGATGCTGCATTTGCCTTTGCTTTAATGTAAGAGGCTGAAGCTGGATCGTCACCTATCTGAACTACCGAAAGTCTAGGCGCATTTTCCATTGATGAGACTTTAGCTGTCAATTCAATTTCTATTTCTTTGGCTATTTTTTTACCATCTATAATTAAACTCATTCTAAAGGCTCCAGCATGTATAATTCAACTTCAATCCGAGGACCATCACCTTGAGCTGCAATCCTTTTTCTAACTATCAATTCTGATATTTGGCCATCATCATGGTACAGAACTCCGCTTAGGCCGTCCTTTATTGCCTTAGCTAAGTTATCGGCATCTGGCCTTTTTGCATGATGCTCTTCAGTTCTGGGGATCTTAACTCGCCATTTACTTTTAGGGCATGGAAAATATGCGAAAATTTCCATTCCTAATGGTCCTTCAAATAAACCCTCAATTCCTGCTTCTTCCCTAGCTCTCTGAGCAATATATGCAATATCTGCCTTGTATACTTTACTAGGTTTAGGGTCTGTTGCAACTACAAATTTCCCCTTACGATAGAAACGAGGCCTACCTTGAGCAACTGGCTTTCCTGGTAGAGTAAATTTAATTCTCACAATATCCCATTAAAGGGGGACAAAAGTATCTTTGGATGACCATATAATTTTAATTAGTCTCACTATAAAACAGAAATGTACGAAGACTAAGTCTAGTATACCAATGTTGAAAAACTAAAATGAGAATTGCCGTCCTATTCGAAGACAGATGCAAACCAAATAGCCCCGCCTTTGAATATCTACAGAAGTATGCTGGATCTTGCGGTGGAGAATGTATACAAGTTGATGAGAATGATAAATGTAAAATCTTGGAAGATGCATGTCCGCCTTGCCTAATGAGAGCTAAGAATTGTCCTGGTGATGCTGTGAAAGTAATCAATCTTCCTGAAGAATTGGAAACTGATATGATTCACAGATATTCACTTAATGGATTTAGATTATTCCGATTGCCTACACCGTCAAAAGATTCAATCATAGGTATTTTAGGTCCTAATGGTATGGGGAAGTCAACTGCATTTAATGTACTAAATGGCACCATTATTCCAAATCTTGGTGAATTTGAATCTGAGGATACCCTTTGGGAAAATGTTATTGAAACATTACCGCGCGGAGAATTGAGAGATTTTCTAACTGAATTAAACGAATCTACTGTTAAAGTTGCATTAAAACCGCAATATGTTGACCACATTCCTAAAGCTTTCAAGGGAAATGTTGGTAAACTTCTTACATCCGTAAACGAAAGAGGATTGTATGATGAAATGATAGAAAAATTCGGATTGGGTCATCTCTTAGAAAGAAATTTAGACCAATTATCTGGAGGTGAATTACAGCGAGTTGCTATTTGTGCAACTTTACTAAAGGATGCTGATGTTTACTTCTTTGACGAACCTTCGTCTTATCTCGATATTTATGAAAGAATGAGGATTGTAAGGATTATTCAAGAATTATCTGAATCTGCAAGGGTAATTGTTATTGAACACGATTTGGCAGTTTTAGATGTAATTGCTGATTTAACGCATATTGTTTATGGTAAAAAAGGCGCATTTGGAATATTTACGCCAGCTAGAACAACGCGCAAAGCAATCAACGCTTACATTGAAGGATATCTAGCTGAACAAAACGTTAGAATTAGGGACAAACCTATTAAATTTTTAGAGCATCCGCCAAGAACTGGATGGGATGGAATGGGACTTGTTGAATGGCCTAAATTATCAAAGAAATTAGGTTCCTTTAGTCTTGAAGCAAAGGCTGGTGAGCTTCTTGGTGGACAAGTATTAGGCGTAGTTGGGGCAAATGCTACCGGAAAAACAACTTTTGTGAAAATGTTAGCCGGAGATTTAGAACCTGATGAAGGTAAAATAGAAAGCGATATTGCTGTGTCTTACAAGCCTCAATACATTGATATTCAAGAAGGAATAATTGTTGGTGATTTATTACAATCTGTTGAAGGATATGATGAACATACGTTTAGTACTGAACTAAATCGCCCACTAAATTTAGAACCCTTGTTAGAAAGAGAAATGCAAACCCTTTCAGGTGGTGAATTACAACGCGTTGCTGTTGCTGAATGTTTACTCAAAGAAGCCGATTTGTATTTGTTAGATGAACCCTCAGCATATCTTGATGCAAATCAAAGAATGGTAACTGCAAAAACCATAAGAAGGTTTATGGAAAATAGGGGTAAATCTGCACTCATTGTAGATCATGACATCTACTTTATTGATTATATTTCAGATGGTATATTGTGTTTTGGTGGAAACCCGGGAAGTAAAGGAATAGTAGAAGGACCTTACAAAATGCGAGAGGGAATGAATATATTTCTAGAAAGAGTTGATGTGACTTTTAGACGGGATAAAAATACACATCGGCCACGTGTAAATAAACCGGGCTCAAGACTAGACAGAGAACAAAAAAGTAAGAAAGAATACTACTATTCTAGTTAAGATTACATTTATTTTGAGGCCTCGATAGGGCCTTGTGATTACAAAGGCATTAGAGAACGGAGTGCAAATTTATACCAATATAATTTTGAAGAATGCCGTAGCCACTATAGCCGTTCTTAGTCTAATTACTGTTCTTCTTTTGCAATCGGCTCTAACTTTTGAACAAAATATGACAAGAGATATCGAAGTATATCTTCCTGAAGGTGAAAAATCTACAGAAATACTAATCGAAGTTAGGCAAGACTGGGCTACTGATTTAATTATTGTTTACATAGAAACTGGAAATGCAAAGGAACCTAATATTTTCAATGATATTGTTGTTGATAATGTTACATATGTTCCAACTCTAAAAGAAATTGCATTACTTGAAACTACTATTGATAAATACGGACAGACTGAGGATTTAGAAACCTATCAGGCAGATAGGGGAGTTAACGATGGGATTATCTTTACACTGAGCATTTCTACATTAATAAAAGAATTTAATTCTACAAATGCTAGATTTATTGAAGCTACGGAAGGGAAAGTTTTCGGTGGGCTGAGTATTGAAGATAATGATGACGATACTGTTAATCTAACGGGAACGTACAATATCCCTGATGATCAAGACAGAGTAGATCAAATTTACGACAGTACCTCATCAGCATTGCAAAATTTCGCAATCGATACAAATAATGATCAAATCATTGATACTGCAGTAATTCTTTTCGCGCTCAAATATCAAGGTGAAAATAACGACGCCTCACAAGAGGAAATGATTGCTAAAATCCAAGAGCATATTGATCAAAGATATAACTCACGTACAGACATGACTCAAACGGGCCTTGTTGTAGTTCTTCATGAAGTTACAGCTAGATTGTATGATGATCTATTGACTATGTTACCTATATCTTTAGGCATAGTCATTGCAATGATGCTATTTTTTCACCGAAATTGGTTAGCAATACCCGTTGTATTGCTTCCTATCTTTTGTGCCCTTATTTGGACATTAGGGATTGTAAATCTTTCTGGAGTTGTACTTACTCCAATGATTGTTGCAGCGGGCCCTATTCTTGTTGGAATAGGTGTCGATTATGGATTACATGTTGCTAATCGAATTGTTGAGTTTAAAGATGAAGGGAATAAGATGCCAAGAGCTACATTTTTAGCGCTACTAACCACAGGGAAAGCAACATTGTTGTGCGCCATCACTGATACCATTGGCTTCTCTGCTCTTTTTATTTCACCAATAGCCCCGATGAGAACTGTAGGATTTACAATGATTGTTGGAGTTATCTGTGCATTCTTTCTAACTGTTAGTATGACTCCAGCTATTATGAAGCTAACAAACTACTCTAGACACAAGTCTGATGGTTGGAAAAGTATTGCTGTATTATCAACCAAACAGTGGAAAGCGATTCTATTAGTTCTTCTATTAACAACTTCATACTCAATTGCAAGAATTGCAGTCATGGATCAGGACATCAAAGGAAGTGAATCTGCCCCTGAGGATATTGATTCCATAAAAAAACTAGGTGAGTATTCGGAGAAATTTGAGGCTGGACAAACTGGAATATTACTCATAAATGGCCCTGAAGATAGATTAAAGCCTGCTGCAAAAGATTTAGACGTTTTAGATGTGATGAATTGGACTCAAGGTGAAATTAATAATTTATCTATAGCTAATAAGAATACTAATGATATTATTAATGTTTCAGCATTTTCTATAGTTGATTTTTTCAAATCTGCACACATTACTATAGCTTTAGATGATTTAGATGGGGAAACTATTTTTGAATTTGATGGAAGCTTCTGGGACTTTTTACATAGCGATTTCTTTGGTGATGATTATGTCTGGATTGATATAAATCCACTTTATAGTCGCGAACAGCTCAGAAGCGATATGATTGATGTATTTTATGACTCATTTACTGATGAAATGCGAGCTATGCTTTTGACAGATGAATACGATAAAGCTCTAATTTATGTTAGCATGCCGTACATCAATATTGATGATACTACTATTTTAGTAAATGAAATAGATGATATTGCCTTTTTACGAGATAAACAAATGCACTCCCATGATGCTCAAATGTCGCAATTAACTGGAGGTCCTCCAGTAAGTATTGCAATTAATGAAGGAATACAAGAGACTCAATTTGATACAATTAAACTTAGCTTACTTTTAGTATTGATAACTATGATTGTGATTTTTAGTTCTGTTAAATTTGGAGTTATTACTTTTTTACCTATTTTATTAGTTATTCTATGGTACCCTGCTACTGTTGATGCCGGAGGTACGAATCTAAATATTTTTACTGCAATGGTCGGAACAATTATCATTGGAATAGGAATTGATAATTCCATTCAGATTACTGAACGTGTAAGAGAAGAAGGTACTAGTCCTGCAGGAATACAAAAGGCTGTTGAGAACACCGGTCAATCTGTTGTTGAAGCTACATTTACCACAATGGGAGGAGTTTTCTCTGGAGTTCTAATTTCCTTCTTTAGTAGCCAATTTATTGGGCTGAGAAATTTCTTTGCTTTGATTATTACTCTTGTACTATTCTCTCTTCTAATGGCTGTTTTTGCATTACCTAGTTTCTACCATGCACTACATTATCTAATAGAAAAGTACAAAATGAAAAATTGGAAAATTAAAAATAAATTTAACTAGATAACATTTCAGCAATGGCTAATGCTGCTTGCTTAGCGTGGACTTCTACTCTTTTATCAATTTGCTCTTCTTCTGCGCCAGGACCTATTATTCCGAAACCTATCGGCTTCATTGAAAGTAATTGTAAATCTATAATTGATTTAGTAACTGCTTGACCCATCACTAATCCATGATCCGTTTCTCCTTTTTCAATAATTCCTAGAACTATAACTCCTTGGATAGATTCTCTAAGCAGTAATCGCTTTACTTGCAAGGGTATTTCCATGGAACCTGGAACCCAACATATTTCCTCAATTAATAATTTATTTTCTGCAGAAATAGTTTTGACTATTTCAACCATTTTCTGAATTTTATCCTTATGATAACTGCCTGCAACAATTGCTACCGATTTTGTCATTATTTACTCCCTTGAATTTCGTTAATTAAATCAACCATATTTTTTGTTTGTGTTTCTATTTCTAGATTAATGGAATCTCCTACTACTTTATTGGGCATTGTTGTAACACGTAATGTTTCAGGAATTAAATAGACTGAAAAAGTATTCTCTTTTCTATTGACCTCCCCAATAGTCAGACTTATACCATTCAAAGAAACGTAACCTTTTGGAAAAATATATTTCATTAATTCACTTTTTACATTTAAAAAAATAATCTGGTTATTAGTTGTCTTATCTATTTTAGAGATTGTAACAACGCCAGATACATGGCCCGAGATGATATGGCCACCTATTTCATCTCCCAAGCGTGCAGCTCTTTCTAGGTTAACAAAATCTAGTACTTTGAGATTGGATAATGTAGTAACCTTTAATGTTTCAACAATTATATCAAAAGTTAGGTTATTTTCCTTAATTGAAGTTACTGTTAAACAAACACCATCAACTGAAACACTTGCGCCCACTTTGATGTCTTTAACAAAATTCAAACTTGTTTCTATTTCAATTTGTGAAAAATTACTCGAAGTATTAATCTTAATTATTTTGGCTTTTTCCTGTACAATTCCTGTAAAAACCATTATTCAGAACTATATTTCTTCCGATATATCTTTAATATTTTAGAAATTATCTTTCGTGAGCCTGCCAAATCTTGTTCCATTTCTTTTAATCGTACTACTTTAACTTGTAAACCTCTTTCTAATAATTTTACTTCCAGTTCTTTCCGTGTAAATAGGCGTTGGTCAAAGCCTAATGCAATTACATCTGGTTTTATGTCTTCAACAATAATATCGAGCATGTCTCCTGTCCTTCCAATTACTACTTCATCTACTGGTTTAAGTTGTAAAACTACTTCTGAACGTCGTTGGTCGGATAGTATAGGTTCTCCTTTCATTTTTCGAACTGTAGCATCGTTGGCAACTATTACTGTTAAATGATCTCCATGCTCTTTTGCTGCATTCAGGAAATGTGCATGCCCTATATGAATTATATCAAAAACGCCAGTAGCTACTACTTTCATAGACATACCTCTTTGATATGTTGACCCTCTAAAAATAAATATCCATGTTCCTTTGCAAAAATCTCAGCTTCTGAACGCGTTAGAGATTTGCCAGTATTGGAAACCATTTCACAACCTAATGCAACTGGCGTTAGATCTAATTTTTTTAATAATTCAGTTATTAGTTCTGTATGTCCCTGCCTTTCTGAAAGACCTTTTGACGCAGCTATACATATTGGAACATGCCCTGGACTTCTAAATGAGTTACCCATTATTTCCCTAGATTCAATACTTGTTAAATCTTGCGCTTTTTCAACAATCTCGGAAAAAGAACGTGCTGTCAGGGAACGGTCATCATCTGTTATTCCAGTGAACGTATCTTTATGATTTATAAATATAGAAAAGGAGGATTTAGATTTTGTATAAGGTAATGTATGATTTTTCATAATCTCTAATATATTAAAATTGCTAGAATTGGAAGATGCGGCATCATATATTTCCTCCATAAATGGGAGACCTAATTTTTTAGATGTTGTAAATTCCGATGCTAAAAAGATCATTCCTCCTCCATTTTTTCTAAGATAATGTAAATTATCCTTTGTAACTGATTTAGCATAGAAAAAAATATCAGTTTCAGATTCTCTACCTTCTTCATCAAAGACGAAAATTGGGTTACCTTTTAGTAATGCAATTTTGATTTTTTCAAGATTGATAGAATCAGACAAAATATTTCCTCTTTCAAGAGTTCTATACCTGCGTTATAAAAATAGCGTAGATACTCAAAAATAAGTAATCACTTTATATCAAATATAACTTTATCAAATTTAACTATAGATTCTGATTTTAGACTAACATACCTTGTACACGAATAATCTCCTTCATTTAATCGTGTTAACATTAAAGTCCCTGCATCCCTATTACATATCAATGGATCTTTATCAGGAGAAGTGTAAATATCATGGCCACCCCATTCAATATCCCATTTTTTTGTAAAATCATAAACCACAACTAATCTTTTCCCCTCAAATTCCTCTGAATGTAGGAGAGAATAATCTCCAGGGCCATAGCTTTGCCCCTCAGACGAACGAAACTGGCAATTGAGGCCAGTTCCTTTCTTCAAAAAGTCCAGAAAATCTTTCGATTTCCAGAAATCTCCAAGATGAGCTTGTCCAATATTTCTCTTATAGAAACCTATTTTTTCATCACGTTTCAATTTTACTTCCATATTGGAATCTTCTTTAGATAAAAATTTAGATAGTCTAATGAATGGAATCTCTGCAGATTCAAAGATTCTATTAAGATTAGATAACGTAGGCTTTTCTAAATAATAAAAATTAATTTCAGACATGATACCATCCTGTCAAAGTTAAACGTTGAATGTCTGTCAATATTTCACTAACCTGATGCCAAGAAGTAGCAGAAACCTCAAACATATTCAATGAATTAAATTTAGGAATTACTCTCTTAACTAACTTTGATTTACCATCTTTATCGTCCTCAAATAAATCTAAAGAACCTCCATCTTCTTCTTCTAAATCAGGAGTCAGATGAAGACTATAGGCAATTACGCGATCTTCTACTTGATCATCATGAGGCAAGAGAAAATCTCCTAACCCATAAACATATGCTGCCATATCTATTTTAGACAATTTAGAAACTTTAAAGGCATTAGCTACTTCGTCCCTCCATATTTTATCGCCTAAATCTTTTCTTAAAACATTCAGTGCAGGATGATCAATATCTGTTAGCTTAACACTTGCCCAGTAACTAAAAAGATCTGATTCACTAAAACTGTATTCAAGTCCAGCTAAAGCGTCAATCACTAAATCTAAGGTATCCTCATCAAGAAAGTCTTCAACAACTACATGTGGAAACGGAGATGATTTTACTGGCGGGATTATACTATTTTGTCTCATTATTCCTCATAGCCCAATTCATCATTCCTTCTACAGAACCTAAATGGGTGTTTCTTTGATGTATTCCATGCTTAATATCTGTAAGCTTTAAACCATCTTGCGTTAGAAAAAGAATATCTAATATCTCTTGTGAATTAAGATTTTGCTCAATTCCATCTTCAACAATTCTCATCCAATCTTTAAACTCATTAAGTGTTTGCTTGAGAGCTCCCTCTGACATTCTAGGGCCAAAATGAGTATAAAATAGCTCATCTAATTCTAATTCTGACATTAAAGATATGCTTTGAATGGCTAAATCATGTCTATAATATCCTGGAGTAACTGGGAAAGCTTTCCCAATTTTAGGATACCAAAGGCCCAAAGAATCACCAACAAAAGCCGATTTATCGTTAATCCATGTAATGTGGTGTGGAGCATGCCCTGGCGTATGCAAGGCCTTCAGTGAAGAGAGACCTAATTCTAATTTAAAACCGTTTTCAGCCGAGATTATTCTTGATTCAGGAATTTCTAAAGGTTTCCTATATAATTCAGCTACTTCTCCTAGAAATGCAAGACTACCGGACCACCATTTTTCTATGTTTGAAACATGAGATACTGCCTTTGGATGTACTACTGCTTTAGCATTTTGGCATCGTTCCATGATGTGACCGCCACCTCCAAAATGATCTAAGTGTATGTGGGTTGGAACTATGTAATCTATATCAGACAAATTTATTCCTGTTTTAGTTATACCTTCTACTAAATTATTATGTGAACATGCTGGACCTGTTTCAATTAATGTAATTTTATCATCAACTAAAATGTAAATTGTAATAAATTCTTTTTCATCATTTGGCTCTAAATCAAACCAAAATAATTTGCTATTATGCTGATTAATTTCTACCGTCACAATATAACAATGAAAAGGGGTTTAAGTGGACCGACGGCCTTATAGAGAGCATCTAACATGTATTAGTCCGTTGAGTCAATGAAATATATACTTGTGACCGGCGGAGTTCTTTCTGGAATAGGTAAAGGAATCACCTCGTCTTCTACTGGCCTACTACTGCAACGTGCAGGATACAAAGTAACTGCTGTAAAAATTGATCCGTACCTAAATGTTGATGCGGGAACAATGAATCCGTATGAACACGGTGAAGTCTTTGTAATGACTGATGGTGCCGAAGTTGATTTGGATTTGGGTAATTATGAACGATTTTTAAGTTGTAATTTAACAAAAGAACATAATATAACTACTGGAAAAGTTTTCAAAAATGTTATTGAAAAAGAACGGCATGGCGACTATCTGGGCCAAACTGTACAAATTATTCCACATGTTGTACGTGAAATTGTGGATGGAATACAAAAAGCTGCAAAGAATGTTGATGCCGATATATGTATGGTTGAACTAGGTGGAACTGTTGGCGATATTGAATCTATGCCATTCATGGAAGCTGTAAGACTGTTGGGGAGACTAGAGGGGAAGGAGAATGTTATGGTTATTCACACAACATTAGTTCCAGTCGTCGGAGCTGTAGGTGAACAAAAGACAAAACCAACACAACATTCTGTAAAAGAGTTACAAGGCTTGGGCATTAGGCCTGATATTATTGTAGGAAGAAGTAGCACAAAGCTTGATGAAGAGATTGCTACCAAAATTGCTTTTTTTGCAGATATACCGCGTGAATGCGTAATCTCAGCCCCAGATGCAAGATCCATATATGATGTACCTATGGTATTCCTAGAACAAAAACTTCCTGAATTAGTTGAAAAAAGATTAGGATTAAATCCCAGGAAACCTGATCTAACAAAATGGGAAGATTTTGCTGAACGGATTTCAAACGGTAGTAAAAGTGTAGAAATTGCATTAATTGGGAAATATACTGACTTGAAAGACTCATACATCTCACATGAAGAGTCTCTAAGATATGCTGGAGCATTGCTTGACTGTAAGATAAAAATAAGATGGATTGAAGCTCCTGATTTAGAAGATAGTGGAAATACTGACAGTCTTGAAGGTGTGAACGGTGTTTTAGTTCCTGGCGGATTCGGGAGTAGAGGATCTGAGGGTAAAATTATGAGTGCTAAGTGGGCTCGTGAGAATAACATACCATATTTAGGCGTCTGCTTTGGATTTCAGTTAGCTACGGTAGAATTTGCTCGTAATGTTTTAGGATTAAAAAATGCAAACTCATCAGAATTAGATTCAGAAGGGAAACACTCTGTAATTGATATCTTACCTGAACAGGAAGGGGTCAAAGATATGGGAGCTACCATGAGGTTAGGCGACCATGAAGTTGTAATCTCTGGAGGGAAAGCTAAAGAACTGTACAAGAATAATACTGTTTTTGAAAGGCACCGCCACAGATATGAAATAAATCCTGAATATATCTCTCAAATTGAGGAAAAAGGAATGAAATATACTGGAAGAGATAAAAGTGGGAGACGTATGGAAATTCTAGAATTAGAGAACCACCCTTATTTTATGGCATCACAATTTCACCCTGAATTCAAATCAAGGCCTGATAATCCTTCACCATTACATTTTGGCTTAGTTAAAGCTGCTTTAGAGCATAAAGAGATAAACTAAAATACGAAGGACAAGCTTATTAACCTATTATTTCTGGCTATGTTATGTCTGATGAAGAAACAGGTAACGATGATTTTCCAGATTTCAAAGGAAAACCAGATGTAGAAGAAGATGGATTTACAACTTCTGAAATAGGAATAAGTATCGGATTTATTTTGTTAATTGCAGGATTCATATTAGGACTTATCAGGTTAATGGCTCTTAATGGAGAAACTAATCAAGCTGATTTTAATAATAATTTGGAACAATTGTACCTAGGATACTTGTTAATGTTTGTTGGAATCCTAATTACAACTGTAATCGGTTTTGGTGGAATGTTTAAAAGAACAATTACCTCATTTAGTTCACAAGAATAAATTAAAATTCGGTTGTTTTAGATAAAGTAATAGTAATTATTCCATCGCTTAAGATATAATCATAAACAAAAGTGTATGTTCCTGAATCTAAAGTTGATGAAGTTAAACTAAAAGATAATGAAATACCCCTTAAAGCAAATAATGATTCAAAACTTTCAGAGACTAGGTTGAAAGATTCACTAATCGATATTGAACCATCATCTTCAACAACCCTATATTCTAAAGCTAACGGGAAATTATTTTCAATTGCACTTATCTGAGGAGTTAGATCATGCCTTTCACCTTGGTGTGCACCCAAATTAACTGAATGTGTAATTGTACTACTAACTGCGATTAATGTTATAGACATCAAAAGACCTGAAACTAATAGAAGTTGACCTTTACTATTCATTAGGCCTCCCGGTATCCATACCATAAATGCAAACTTAAATCCCAAATCTCATTATCGCTCCAAACCAATCTAAAAGAAGTACTAATCTCACCGTCTGGGATTACTCTATCTACAATAACTTCATTCTTAGAACCGTGGGTTGCTTCCAATCGGTAAGATACCGACGAAGATAAACCTGAATCAAGATACTGCTTTATTGAGGAATTATTATCTGTAGCTAACCACCATGATAGTGTTGAAGCATTGTGTTTAGCTGAAATTGCTGAATCCGAAGGTTCCCAATTATCTAATAACTCTAAAATTTCCATACCTGAAAAATAAAGGTCATTTTGATCTGAATTATCTGCATCACTTGTAGGTAGAATATTGACTGCCACATTAACTGCTGAAGTAAACAAAACGCCTACCAATAGCACTTCCAAAACATGCATTTGTCCTTTAATATTTCTCATTAAACTACCTCCTAAATTTGTGGAGTAATCATCGATGTTGTAATACCTGCTAATTCAAAAATAAACCAGCCTAAGAATAATAAAAATGAAGCTCTTAAAAATGCAGAATATAATTTACCTGTAGACATAAATCCTGCTGCCATTCCCATTCCCATTCCTTGAATTAATAAACTGTAAAGGAAAACTGTAGATATCCAAACTTCGTTCATTTCTCTAATTGTTAAATTACCAATAGACATTGAACCTGAACCGCCTGTAGCTGCTGAAGAGTCTACGATAGCTGGAATAAAAGTAGAAGCTAAAACTAAAATAATACCAAGATAAACAAAGAATGATGCGTAAATAACTGTCACATAACTTCCTACTTCCTGTCTTCTTTCAGTTTCAAGTGCCTTAATCTCACGAGCATCATAAGAAGCTGCAAGTAAAATGTCTGAAATCTTACCACCTGCCCTATTTGCCTCATCAACCATTCGAACAGCTCTACTGACAATTGGTGAAGTGACCCTTTCTGTAAACATCCCTAAAACCTCTCCAAAAGAAACTCCCCATGAAATCTGTGAAGACATTTTATTGACTTCTTCATTAAGATTACCATATTCTCCTTTAGCTAGTGTCTGAATGGCTACAGTCATACTAAGACCTCCTTTCCAGTATTCAGCTAAATCTCTTAAAAAATCAGGGAATTTTTCTTCAACTCTAGCTCTAATCTGATCTCTACGATTTCCATAGACTCCGTAGGGCAAGAACAAGGAAATAAGTCCGAATACAACATAATCAATTGCTGAAATTTCTGGAAATGAACGAAACCATTCATTGGCAATCATTTCATTTTCAATACCGTCCACCATAGGATCTGAATCTACTGATTCATTACTTTTTATTGACGGAAAACCTAATCCATAAATTGCTTCAACTCGATTTTGCTTACCAGCTCCTTCATCATAAGTTCTACCAAAAGTGAATGAAAATTGACCGTCATTCATATCCCATGGATTGTCAAACTGTTTATCTGCATCTGTATCTACTACTAATGTAGCTGCATCTGTAGTATTATTTATGTTTGCAATCATGAAGAAAAATAAAGCAAAAACTATAGAGAAAAAGGCGACAAAAGCTGGCGCCCAATCTGTCACTTTATCTCTAACTGATAGCCATCTATTAACTTTACTATATTCCATCCATCTTCGCTTTACGCCGGTTCGTCGATCTCGATAAACTTTCTTTTCAAGATTCCCCTTAATGGCCATTAATCGGTAGACACCTCTGAACTTAAACTATAGAATAAACCTGAGAAAATTATCTGAATGATTGGGAAACCGCCAAAAATTAACAAATACATATGTATTTCTTCTAATTTCATGCCAGCTCCTGAAACCCAGAACGTAATAACTGCAATAATCATAGCAAAAATAGGTAAAGCTACAGCTACAACAACATAAGCCTCTGAAAACAAAGCCATTTGTTGTAATACATCTTTAACATGTATTCTATTTTGTTGTGCATAATATTCAGAACGATTTAAGAAATACAGTTTCAAATTACCACCTGATGTTACAGTACCAATTATTCCCTGTATAAATTCAGCAAATCTTTCTGAAGGTGTTCTATCTACTGCTTCTTTTAAAGTAGTAACTAAATCCCTTCCCATGAATTCCATGCTGTGATATATCCATGCTGCTTCATTAGATATTTCTCCATAAATATCTTTATTTCTTGCCAATGATTTAAAAGTCACTGAAGGTGTAGCATTAGATGCTGCCATTGCTGAAACATAACTTGCTGCAAATGGAATTTGTCTATCCATATTAGTCCCTCTACTGCTTTCTAATAATGCTGGAGTCAGAAATTGAATTAAAGCTACTAAAATAGGTAGCCCAAAAACCAGAATACCAATAAGTGCATACTGAATAATATTTGATACTGCGAAATTTGAACCATCATTTTTGGTTGGATCTTCCATAGTTTCAAGTTGAGGGACCAAAAATCCAACAATTGCAAGTGAAAAAATAACACCACCTAAGAAAGTTAATACTACTTGCATGGCTGAAGAAGCTACATAATCTTCTGGAAGTAAAGGAATTCTAGCTTTTACTAACTGATTTTTCAAATCGATTGAATCTTTTGTAACCATTCGACCAAACCAGCCAAGTAAAACTCGGCTAAATGTTTCGAAACCAGTTAACCCAACTAGAGCCATGAATGCCACCAACGTGGGTTAGCTGAACGCTGAACCCTATTTGCTAGCTTAGCTTTTAGACTATTCAATGCTTTTGATGCGCGTTCCTCTTCAGAGGAGATAGCCTTTTCTTTCTTATCAGAAGCATCTAATTTAGAAATATTAGTTTCAGCCTTAGATTTCTTATTCATTTCTGAACGAACATCTCTTAACATTCTTCTACCTTCAACTTCATTCAACGAAGATATGTCGCCCAAGCTTATTTGCTTAGCTAATGGTTTCAATTGTTTTAATGGAACATAATAGGCTTGATCCTTTAACAAATCATTTTGTAATCGGTTTTCAACTTTTTCCCTTCTTTGCTCTTCTTTCGCGATTAAACTAGCTCTCTTTGTAGGGTCATCGGTTTGTGATATTTTAGCATCATTCTTAGCTCGTGCTGCCTGTTCTTTAGCTTCACGTGTTTGATATTTCTGCCTAACTTTTGGTGGGAAATCTGAAACATCGACTTCAGAATCATCTGATTTAGATAAATCTAAATCTCTGTCTTCAACTTTACGTCTACGTTTCTTACCTCCAACTTGCATGTCTTCGTAAACTCTTCTCATTACATCCTCAGGATGTACATAATACTCTGCAACCACTTTAGCAAAATCTTTGTAATCTCTTATTCCTTTCTTCAAACACCATTCTATCACTAATTGCCTTCTCTTGGTTTCATCCATAATCTCAACACGATTGAGATTAGCCTTCATCATTATTTTTTCAAATATGTATGATTTACCTGTGAAAATAAATTCATCAACTGTGTTATCCCATCTGAATGCTTCGTTAGTTAATAATTCATGTGAATGTGGATCAATACCTATAATCTCAATAATACCTTTATTTCTTCTGACACGTTTTCCACCAACTCTTGTCTGAATTTGAATCGAAATACCATCTAAAGCAGGTATCAAAACACGAGGGATTTCAATCGGTTTATTTTCCAAACGGTGGACTAAACTCTGAATAGAATCTGCGTGGAATGTGGAATAGGTTGTGTGACCTGTTGCCATTGCCTGGAAAAGAACATAAGCTTCAGCACCTCTAATTTCTCCTACAATAATGTATTCTGGACGTTCTCTTAAAGCTGCACGTAATAAATCATACATGTCAACTTCTCCAGGTGCTTTTGTGCCACTTCCTGCCGATTCTCCTCCAAATCCTTGCCTAGTACAGCCAGGAATCCAGTTAGGATGTGGTAAATTTAACTCACGTGTTTCTTCAATACTAACAATCTTATGTTGCCATGGAAGGAAAAGTGAGCATGCATTCAAAGATGTTGTTTTTCCTGAAGCCGTACCTCCTACAAACAGCATGGACATTCCATATTGCATCGCAAGCCAGAAAAATGCTATTTGCATAGAAGAAAACGTTTTGAATTCAAGTAAATCGACTGGAGTAAATGGTTCATCTCTGAAACGCCGGATTGTAAATGTAGAACCTTTGGTAGATACTTCTCTACCCAATGTCATGACTATACGAGAACCATCCATTAATGTCGCATCAAGAAGCGGTTCAGCTATGGAAATATGCTTTCCACAACGCTGAGCCATACGAATAATATACTGTTCTAACTCATATTCATCTTCCCACATTACATTTGTTCGTAAAGATTCAAATCTTCTGTGGTAAACGAAAATTTCAACACCAGGCCCGTCGCAAGAAACATCCTCAATATTAGGATCTCTCATCATAGTGTCAATTTTACCATATCCTATCAAGTCTCTTTCAATATAATAATGAATTTTTTCACGGTTGCTTTTACGTGATTTGAGGCGATAACTGTCTAAAATATCATCAACGGCTTGTTTCAAAAACTCTTCCTGTGTTTCATCAAGAGTCTCTCTCTCAATATTTAGAGCTCGCTGTAGAACATCTTTTATTGTTTCCAAATCTTCTTTTTCTTGCTTTGATGCCTTAGGTTCAACAACATAATAAAATCTAGAATAATCTCTCTTATCAAATAATACTCTTACATATGAATAAGGCGGCCTGACTGGATATGTATCTAATTCTTCAAAATCTTCACCAATCTCAATATCATCCATGACTAAGTCATGTATGACTCCTTCTTTTTCTGCTGCTTTACGCTTCTTAGCTTCAGCTTTTCTCTGCTTATTTAACTTACGTTTTTCTCTCCAAGAAAGCTTTGATTCGTCAATTTGTTCTTCTTCTTCACCAATTAATCCAGAAGCCCCATCTAATGTTTCTTTTGCAGCACTCATTTTATCATCCTGAGGTTAACTTGACAACCTTTAGATTAACATCATAGGATATCACTATATAAGAAGTCGTTGACTTCAAAGATGCAGAATTTGTAGTTTCAATTGACGTTGCTGGTTCTAATGGGAAATTAACTTCAAATGAGCCTCCTCGGGGCTGAATTGTAGTCACTTTTAACCCTGTTGTTAAGCCAGTTACTTTGTACTGTATTCCATGATTTATCGCTTCAATCCCAGTATCTAATACTACTACTGGTGAAGAATTAGGATATTCTCTAACTGTATTTAGCAAATCTTCTACAGCTAATTGAAAATAAAGGGCCAGTTGCTCGGCTTCTTCTTGAGCTGTATTAGACACACTACCATTCAACATAGTGCTTGATGTAAGCATCATAGATGATAAGATTAGAACTGAAATTAATGCTGTATAAACATACCCTATTAGCTGAGAAGCACCAGAATCATCTGAGGTTAAACGTAACATGAATTGTTCTCTCCAAAATTCTAAAGTCAAATGCAGTTCCTTGACTGTAAAATATATCTTCCTCGAAACCCATATTTGCTGCAGCCGTTGATTGTGTGCTTGAAATTGTATATGTTTCAGATCCAAAGCCCCAATAAGTTGAATAATAATTTTTTAACGCTGTTGAACTATCTCCACTGAAACCCATGCGGACATTATACACTTCAAATGATGAATCTTTTCCTCCTTGATTTCTTGCTTCAAAATTATAATTACCTCCAGTCAATGATTTAGCTCCCGTAGTCATATTATAATCTGTCTGATACAATACCAAGGATTCGTATGCATCGTCCGTAGCTATAGAACGTATAATCGGTTTAGAACTTACATAAAATATGCCTCCTGGCTCTTTAGTCACAATTCCTCCATTAAATAATCTCATTTTATAAACTCCAGAAACTGAAGAATACTTGTATGAAAGTGAATCTACACCATATACAAAGAAACCACCTACCACGGTACTATTGACAGTGCTAGTATAGGTAGCTGAAGTACCATAAACTAATGAAGGAAAACCTGAAACAATATGTGCTGAAGATTCCCCCTCCCAAACGGTACCATTAGGATAAGAAATAGTTAGATCAAAGTTTTCTATAACTTTCTTGTTATCTATTATTGCAAAACTTGTTGCTTCATTTTTAACTCCAATAATTTCAAAGGAAGACCAAGTTGTGGTTTCATAATAATAACGTATCTCATCTAAATTTTCTCGATGGACAAAAGTTCCTGCACTGAAAGAAACTGTTGATGAACGTGAACTACCTTCACCTTGTATTAGTACTTGATCTAAGTCTGCGTCAAAATTTAAGAAATTATTTTGAGCTGAAGTGTATATTGCATAAGCCTCACTTTGCTGAATTTGTGGAATACCCCAAGCAAGCATAGTACCAGTTATTGAAACCATAATTGCCAATATCAAAATGGTACCTATTATTGGACTTATTCCATCTTTTGAATTGCTGAGAGAAAGCTTACGCTGCACTTTTACCCATTGATAGGGGGTTCTAAAAAATGATTGCTAATTAAAATTAAATTTCTTCAAGCCACTTTTCAGCATCTATTGCCGCCATACATCCCATGCCTGCGGCCGTAATTGCCTGACGATAGCGCGTATCTACTACATCGCCTGCTGCAAAGATGCCTGGTACATTAGTCATTGTATTTTTCTTAGGAACTATGTAGCCATGATCATCTAACTCAATCTGGCCACCCAGAAAATTTGTCATAGGCTTATGCCCTATTGCAATAAATGCGCCATCACATTTGTATAATTCATCTTCATCAGTTACTGTATTTGTAAGAATTACTCCTTCAAAATTCCCTTGCTCTCCAACCCATTCTTTCACAATTCTGTTCAGTTTCCATTCGATTTTTGAATTGTCGCGCGCCCTATCTGCCATTATTTGCGAAGCCCGTAACTCTTCTCTTCGGTTTACTATCGTGACTTTGCTACAGAACCTAGTGAGGAATGTAGCTTCTTCCATTGCTGAATCTCCTCCACCTACTACTATTACTTCCTTATTTTTGAAAAAAGCCCCATCACAAGTAGCACATGTAGAAATTCCTTGACCTTTATGCTTATCCTCATTACCTGCATCAAGCCATATGGCTTCAGCCCCTGTTGTTATAATTATAGACTTAGTTAAAAATTGTTCTTTGCCAACACTCACTTTAAATGGATGAGAACTTGTATCTATAGAATCCACATTTTTATCAATTATTTCACAACCAAACCTAGATGCTTGAGCTCTTAATTCCATCATCATTTCTGGACCGCCTATACCTTCTGGATATCCTGGGAAATTCTCTATGTCGCTTGTCAACATTAATTGTCCTCCGCTTGCAAAACCTGCAAATAATTTAGGGTTAAGCATTGCTCTTCCAGTATACAGGCCTGCTGTATAACCTGCTGGACCTGAACCTATGATAATTACTTCCTCTATAGATGACATCGAAATTGTACAGAGAAGACTGCTAAAATAAGTATGCTACTTATTCAATAATCTAGCTGAGACAATAAAGCCAGTATGGCCTAGCATATTTGTTTCTGGACGTATTGCGTCTATTTTAGATTGCCATTTTCTATGCATCATTTCATTAATCTCTATTTCACTCCAGTTACTTAATGAAGATAGTAAATCTTCAACCTGATTAATCGTAGGAATATAACAAGAAAGCTTACCGCCCAATAGTAAAGATTTTTCAGCCCAATTTATTAAAAATTGAGGATTTGGCAAATCTAAAATTATCGAATTACAAGAGATTGGTTGGGTTTCATCTGTTAATTCTTCATTTCTTAATTCCACTTGACTAGAAAAATGACTCATGTCTAAATTTCTTTTAACTATCTCAAAATGCTTTTTACTTTTCTCAAATGTGATAATTTTACCGTTTGGAAATGCAGCCTGAGCTAAAGCCGTAGTAAGTGCTCCAGAACCGCCGCCCGCTTCTACAACTACATCATTTGATTTAATGTCTGAGCTATAGACAAGCCAAGCAATATCTTTAGGTAAAATAATTTGAGGGCCGCGGACTAGATTCTTTTGAATATCTAGCAAGCTATGTGGAAGTAATACG
>MIZB01000299.1_pt1 | contig 34663 bp, 28 predicted proteins | sample 888171 | NCBI WGS metagenome assembly MIZB01 (sample SAMN05440186, study PRJNA335308) | marine metagenome | isolation source: marine water
GAATTCGAGCTCGGTACCCGGGGATCCCAGTTGGAGATATTTTTTATTTTATGGGAGAAAATGAAACCTATGGTAAAGAATTATGGAGGAGTGATGGCACAGATGATGGAACCTTTATGGTTAAGGATTTGAGGTCAGGATCTGATGATGGATGTTGTGGAACATACCCCTATCTTGTTCCTACTGGAGATATTCTATATTTTGGAGGTTACAATGAGACAGAAGGAGATTGGCGAATGCATCAGACTGATGGAACTTCAGATGGTACTTTCCCAGTAGCGGGCGCTGATGGAATAGGTCACCCTAGTGATTTTACATACATGGACAATTCTTTGTTCTTCAGAGCACCGTGTCTTGTCTGGCCATGTGGAGGTACAAATCTTCACAAAATAGGAAATATAACTCCATTAAATACAGATATAACACCATCCTACACAGTATACACAAATGACGAAATGGATCCTATTACTTTCGACTATGCAGAAGCTTACAGAGAAGAGATGGTCTACAAGGGTTCAGGAAACCTTTCTAAAATTACGAATATAGGAGGATCTTCTTCATCAAATCCTGATGATATAGTTGTAATTGATGATATTGCTTACTTCACAGCATCAAGTAGTGAGTATGGGGAGGAATTATGGAGAACTGATGGTACTGAGAGTGGTGTAGCATTAGTCAAAGATATACATCCGGGCTCTACAGGTAGCGAGATAAACCACGGTCTAGTAAAATTCAAGGATTCGATATTATTTAGTGCCAATGATGGTACGCATGGAGAAGAATTATGGATTAGTGATGGAACCGAAAATGGTACTTTTATGCTCAAGGATATGGACGAGGGTGACGGAAGTAGCGACAGTGACCCCTATGGTTTCTTGGATGCAGGTGACTTTGCTTACTTTTCAGGTTCTGATGATTCTGATGATAGAGAACTCTGGAAGACTGACGGAACTACCAATAGAACAGTTCGAGTTAAGAACATTGTTTCAGATGGAAGTTCAAATCCAGGTCAGTTGACATTATTTGGAGATACGGTCTTTTTCACAGTAGGTGATGGAATATCATCGACATTATGGAAAACAAATGGAACTGAGGAAGGTACAATACAAGTATCGTCTAGCGTATCTAACATAGTAGAATTAACTGTAATGGGAGATGCTTTGTATTTCCGTGGAACAAGTTCAGGTAATGATAGAGAACTTTGGAAGACTGATGGTACAACTGCTGGAACCGTTCGTGTCAAGGACATTAATCCAGGAAACGCAGGTAGTACTCCACAAGCATTAACTGTAGCCGGAGGTACTTTGTTCTTTAACGCTGATGATGGAATTAACGGAGGAGAATTATGGAAAAGTGATGGTACAGAAGATGGCACAGTCTTAGTTAAGGATATCCGATCAGGAGGATCTCATTCTAACATTATTGAAATAGTTAGCATTGGTAACATAGTTTATTTCCGAGCAGATGATGGTAACATTGGACGAGAACTATGGAGAAGTGATGGAACTGAAGAGGGAACATATCTCCTCAAAGACATCTGGACTGGTTGGGAATCTAGTGATCCACAAAGTTTTACTCCAATCGGAGATCGGTTATTTTTCAGAGCAGAAGATGGAGAATCAGGCCACGAGTTGTGGATAAGTGATGGAACTGAATCTGGCACTGTAATGATAGAAAATATGACTAATAATGAGAATGACTCAGACCCTATGGATTTCACTAAAGTTGGTAATCGTATTGTTTTTTCAGCTGCAGCAGGTTGGAATGATCGTGAACTTTGGTCTTTCGACCCTACGGAAATCTTGTATCATTCAATTGAAGGCATGCATTGGTCAATTACACCTAGTTTACCAGAAGGTTTGAGCTTAAATTCAAAGACCGGAGAAATTACTGGAATTCCAACTGAACCAATTAATTGGACTGATTACAAGGTTACTCTGACAGCTAATGATCCTGATGGAGATACTTACTTTTACAACGGAGACGGCTCGACCAGTCTTCTGAAAGATATATATCTAGGAGACGCCTACTCGAGGGCTCCATTATTTCCTGTAGTTATGAACGGTATTGCCTATTTCGGAGCTATCAACGGAACCAACGGGCTGGAATTGTGGAGAACAGATGGTACCGAAGATGGAACCTACATGGTTAAGGATATTTATCCTGGCTCTGGTTCAGGATTTAGGAGCGATTTCAACACTAGGATGATTGCTTTTAATGATAATGTATTTTTTTGGGGAAACAATGGAACTACAGGCGTTGAATTGTGGAAAAGTGATGGTACAGAAGAAGGTACTGTTTTTGTTAAAGAGTTAACCGAAGGTTCAGGAAATACGTATGCTAATGGACCTTTTACTATATTTAGTGACGAATTATATTTCATTGCTAAATCACCAGATTTCAATAAAAACGAGATATTCAAAACAGACGGAACTGAGGAAGGTACAGTTCAACTAACTGATATTCATGAAAACAATGGTGGCGTAATGGGCCCTCTTGTTGAAGTAAATGGCAAACTTTACTTTTCAGCTGGGGACCGTGACGAATATGGCCGTGAATTGTGGGTAACTGACGGTACTGAAAGCGGTACTGAAATGGTTGTTAACATAAATGATAACGCTACAAATAATGGCGAAGCGAGTGTTTCCCGCTTATTTGGGGATGGAGATTTAGTCTATTTTGCAGCTGAAGATGTGCATGAGAACGGTCATGAACCTTGGGTATACGATACAACAGCCCCAGTATCCTCGACTAATCCTCAGATGCTCATGGATGTTTATACTGGTCAAAATAATGGAGTTTCGGGCACACATTCTCCGGGCTTTACCAAAGCAGGTGATTCAGTTATTTTCTTTGCCCTGCAAGATGGATATGATCTTGACTTGTATGTTACCGATGGAACTCCAGATGGTACGTCTTTAATTGTTGACTTTGGAACCGGTATTGATCCTGGTATCTTTCAAGGAAGTATAACTTTTAACGGTGAAGCTTACTTTGCAGCCGACATTCCCGCACCTAATGAATACAATTGTCCAAGTGACGCCCTCTGGAAGACAGATGGGACTGCCAATGGAACTGTAGTCGTTGCAAGCTGTATTGCTACAGACGGCGGTAGTACTCAGTTCATTCAAACTTCGAATCAACTTTGGAGTGTTGTAGGCGACACACTCTTTTTCAGGGCTAAAGAATATCTTGAAGCTCCTGGTGATACTTACAGCGTATTGTGGCGAACAGATGGAATACCAAACGGTTCAGGGACTTATCCGGTGGACTTGAGTTATTCAAATGAAAGATGTCAGCTAATGATAGATAACAACAATCTTTTTGTGCTTAACAACAAAATTTACACAGGACAGAGAGAGATGTGTTCTACAAGTACAGATAATGATTACTATAATGGTACAGAGATTCGAGTTTACGATCCTACGAACATAACGTTCGGAACGCCTCCTCTAAAATATACTTTTGATTTCAAATTGCAAGTTTTAAGTTTATTTCCAGATTCTGATGGAGATGGCGTCAGGGATGATATCGATCTTGACGATGATAATGACGGTATTCTAGATGTTGATGAATTCGGTATTGTTTGCAGTGAGCCAGAATCTGACGATTATTTCCTAGATACAGACTTACAGCAAGTGGAAGGTTGGAGTAATGCCTCTTCAGAATTTAGTTATTGGGAGGATAGCGGGTATTTACTCGGAATTTTCAACGAAGATAATGCTAAATCAGTCGTAAATGCTAATGATGGAACTATAGTTTACGGTAATTTTTCCTCTGAGTGGTATGATCGGCCAGGTACTGATGCAATCATTACTACTTTTTGGAACATTGATGAGTACGAAGTGCAATTAAGATTATCAGATGGGACTTATACAGATGCGGTTGATGATTTAGAGAGAATAGATTATCCTACACAAATTGATAATGACTATGTCGGTACAGACGGAACCTCAAGTTCAGGAAGTGCTGACTTTATGTATCATTTAATTGATTTTGCAGACTTCAACATTCCTTCAGGCCTTAAAGTTGTTGGTTCTATGGTTTTCCTTAAGCAAGTAACAGGTAGTGCAGACATAGGGCAGTTTGTTATCGTAGATGACTTGTCTAATGGCGGAAAGGTCTGCAGATATTCATCTGATAGCGATGAGGATGGAATACCAAACAACCTTGATGATGACTCAGATGGTGACGGCTGTAGTGATATTCTAGAAGCTGGTTTTACCGATGCTGACGGAGACGGCCAATTAGACGGTACTGGTATTTATGAAAATGGAACAGTAATCGGAAGTGATGGTTATACTACTCCTGCAGATTTGAATGGAGACGGAACATTTGATTATCTACAATCCAGCTTCTCACCTTGTAGTGATTTATTCCCAAGTGTAGACAGTGCGGACCTCGCAATAGGCGGGCCTATGACAGACATAACATTCCATTATTATGACGAAGGTAACACAGGAGATTGGTCTAACATCACACTTGACAATATCGATGGGCTTTACGGCAGATACACTTCAATTGCCGTTGATTCTAACGATAAGATACACATTTCTTACACGGACGAAAGTGATGATGACAAGAAGCTCATGTATGCGACAGACGCCAGTGGTTCTTGGGTTACCACTCCTGTTGACGCATCTGGTAGAGTGGGCACTTACACTTCGATCGCAGTCGATTCTAATAATAAAGTACACATTTCTTACCATGATGAAAATGGTAATTACCTCAAGTATGCAACAGATGCCAGTGGCGTTTGGACTAACACTACCATTAGTCCTTCAACAGGAGCTTTCCCTTCAATTGCCATTGATTCAGCTAATAATGTACACATTTCTTACGTTAATGGTGAACTTCTGCATGCGACTGATGCCAGTGGTTCATGGGTCCACACCAGTATTGATTCTCTAAATAATTACTTGGAATCTTCAATTGCCATTGATTCTAATGATAAACTACACATTTCTTACTTTGATCATACTAATAAAGACCTCAAGTATGCGACTGATGTTAGCGGCGAGTGGGTTAACACTACACTTGATGCCGATGGATATGTAGGCACTTTTAGTTCAATCGGAGTTGATTCTGGTAATAACGTACATATTTCCTATGGACAATCCGGTAACGGCGATAGTGCCCTCCTCAAGTATGCTACAGATATTAGTAGTTCTTGGACTATCACTTCTGTTGACACTGATGTTCCGACGAAGCAAACATCACTTGTTATCGATTCAGATGATGGAGTACACATTTCCTACCTAAAAGGTATAGCAGGTACTAAACTCAATTATGCAACAAACGCTCTTGGCTATTGGTCTACAGCCTCTGTAGATACCAATGATTATGTTGGCCAACATAATTCAATAGGAGTAGATTCGAATAATAATGTACACATTTCTTATTTTGATGGTCAAAATAATGCCCTCAAGTATGCAACTAAGAGCGGTACAAAGTATGTCACAGGAGCAGTCTGTACTATCGATCCAGATTTACCTAACGGCTTATCAATGGCTCAAGGCACATGTACGATAAGTGGAACTCCAAATGATTTAATTCCTAATACAGAGTATTTAGTAAAAGCAGTATCTAATGGATATGTTTATTCGACTACGATTAATCTATCTACATTTGATGCAGATCCAGATGGCGATGGTTATTGTGATACCAATATCACAGTTGCAAGCATCTGTGTTGCAGTTGATGCTTTCCCAGGCGATTCTACCGAATGGTTAGATACAGATGGAGATGGAATTGGTAACAATGCAGATCCAGATGATGATGGAGACGGCCTACTAGATGTTCAAGAGCAGAACTCGAACCCAGCTACAGACTCATTGAAACCCGATACTGATGGAGACGGATACTGTGACGGACCAATCTCAATAGTAGATGTATGTATCGCAACAGACGCTTTCCCAACAGATCCAGATGAGTGGAATGATAACGATGGAGATGGAATCGGAGATGACGAAGATCCTGATGATGACAATGATAATTTCCTTGATGTTGATGAGATAGCAAATGGCACAGATCCATTAGATGGCTGTTCACCGAATGAGAATTCAGATGCCTGTGACAAAGACGGAGATGGCTTGTCAAAAGGCGTTGAAGACAATGTAACACTTACAGATCCAAATAATCCAGATACTGACGGAGATGGGTACTGTGACGGACCTCTAACGGTAATTGGAGTTTGTGAAGGTGGAGATGATTTCCCATTAGATGCTGGAGCTCACAAAGATACAGACGGTGACGGCATGCCTGATACTCTAACTGGCCCTTCAACATCAGATCCTGCACTCGTAGAAGATTTAGATGATGATAACGACGGCTTGAATGATACAGCTGAAGCATCATCAGACCCAGTTACTGCTTCATTAGATCCAGACACAGATGATGACGGATATTGTGACGGTCCAGTATCAGTTACAATTAACGATGTTTTCATTTGTGAAGCAGGCCCAGATGCTTTCCCATTAGACCCTTCTGAATGGTTAGATACTGACGGAGATGGTGTTGGCAACAATGCAGATCCAGATGACGATGGAGATGGCCTAAGCGATATTGAAGAAGATTCAAATGGCAATGGAACTGTTGACGCAGGTGAAACAGATCCTCTCAAAGCAGATACAGATGGGGATGGAGTCTGTGATGGTCTGATAGCCGTTGAAGGAATATGTGGTCTCTTAGATACTGACGGAGATGGACTTGAAGACGATGTTGATCCCGACGACGATAATGACGGTCTTACTGATATTGAAGAAGATACAAACGGTAACGGAACTTTTGATGATGGCGAAACCAATTCATTAAACCCAGATACAGATGGCGATGGCTATTGTGATGGGCCAGTAACTATCGTAGATGTTTGTGTTGCAGTTGATGCTTTCCCACTAGATTCCAGTGAATGGTTAGATACTGACGGAGATGGAATTGGTAACGAAGCAGATCCTGACGATGATGGAGATGGTCTGAATGACACCGAAGAAATATCACTTGGTTCTAATCCATTAGACCCAGACACCGATGACGATGGAATTCCAGACACTTGGGATCCTCTCCCAGTCGATGCAGACGGTGATTTTGACGGCGATGGAATTCTTGATAGAGATGAATATAATCCTAATTCAACTACAGGAAATCCAGGAGATGCAGATGGAGATGGAATCAATGACATGCGTCAGGCACTTGCATCTACAAATGCCACATCAGATTCTGGAAGAAGTTTCGATGAATTCTGTTGGTGGTTCTTGTTGTTATTATTACTTCTTTTGATACCGTTACTGAAGAGGCAATATGATAACGCATTGATTTACACGCCTCATATCGTAGAATATACAATTGGAGCAAAAGAAGACAAAATAATAATGAAGCCTTCATTACATGAAACTGCTCAAAAATTCAGAGAGTATACTAACAGAGGTAAACTAAGAAGAGTAACCTATGCAATTTCAGGAAATCTCGTAGAAGGAATGGACATTGATTCTAAGACAGGAATTATATCAGGACATCCAAAGAAAGTTGGAGAATTCACTAATGAAGTTGTTATGAAGCACTCAAATGGTAAATTCGTTGGAGAAGTAAAATTCATCATAACTGAGAAAGGCGAAAAAGTAGAGAAAGAAGAAGAGCCAGAACCAGTTCTAACTTCTAACCCTGAACCTGAAAATTCCTCATCTAAACCTGATTTTGTTGGTGGCGCTGGAACTAAGATGGATCCTTTCGTTCTATCTCCAGCTAAAGGATTAGAACCTGGTGAAGAAATTTCATCTAAGCAAGTTCTGACTATATCTGGATTAAAGCCCGATGGAGTCGTAAATGCTAAAGATTTGAATTCCAAGGATAACGGCAAAAGATTCTCAGTAGTTTCAGAATTAGATGATTCTGGAAAAGCTTCATCATTGAAAGTTGATGACAATGGTAAGATTAAGTTCAGAATCAATTTCAACGATGACAAGCCAAGTACAGATGGCGCTGAATATGAGGCGCTAATGAAACTTGGAACTGCTTCAGTGTATGTTTCATGGGCTGTAGATGTCGTTAAAGAAGAAGCTGAACCAGAGCCTGAGCCAGAACCAGAACCGGAACCTGAGCCGGAACCTGAACCAGAACCTAAGCCAGTAGTTGCTGAAAAAGAAGTTAAGAAGCAAGAAGAACTTGAAAGAGTAAAGGCTAGATCAGAGTCAATTGATTTCAAAGTAATTGGTATTGCTACTCAAAGTACACTAGCTAGTGAAGTTGAAGGTGGAGCTTCTGAAGTTGAATTAGCAAATGCATCAGAGTTTGAAACAGAAGGTACAGCAACAATTACTGATGCTGATGGAAGTGAGACTTTTACTTGGAGAGGTAAACAAGGAGATCAATTAACAGGCGTAGCTGGAATTACTAGGACATTTGTTGCAGCTTCTATTGTTGTATCAAAAGATGATCTACAAGTAATCAAAGGAATAGGTCCTTTCATTGAAGAAAAATTGAATGCTCTAGGAATCTATACTTACAGACAACTTGCAAATATGACTCCAGACTTGGAAGACCAAGTTAACGAAGCAATCGAATTCTTCCCTGGTAGAGTTAAGAGAGACCAATGGGTAGCTCAGGCCAAGATTCTAATTGGTGAAGATGCAGAGCTCGATGAGAAAGCCCTCAAGAAGGCAGAAGACTTAGACAGAGTAGCAGCCAAGGCTGAAGGCATTGATTTCGGCATTCTAGGTATAGCAAGTGCCTCTGACAAGGATAATCTGCAGGAGATCAAGGGAATAGGACCTTTCATTGAAGAAAAGCTCAATGCATTAGGTATTTTCAAGTTCTCACAAATTGCAAAGATGACCTCTGAAATTGAAGAAGAAGTAAACGTTGCGATTGAGTTCTTCCCAGGAAGAGTTAAGCGCGACGAATGGGTTAAACAGGCAGCTGAATTAGCCAAGTAATGACAAATTACTGGTTAATGAAAAGTGAGCCGCACGTTTACTCGTTCGATGATTTAGTGAAAGACGGCAGTACACATTGGGATGGAGTTCGTAATTATCAGGCTAGAAATTTCATGAGAGATAAAATGCGAATTGGAGATCTGGTTCTCTATTATCATTCTAATACTAAACCTCCACATATCATAGGAATTTCCAAAATTTGCAAAGAGTCATATCCTGACATCACACAATTTGATAAAAAATCTAATTACTACGACCCTAAAGCGACAGAAGAAGTCCCTAGATGGTTCTTGGTTGATATGGAGCCCGTAACTAAGTTTGACGAAATCATATCTCTTGACCAGTTGAAAGATAATAAGAGTTTGGAAGGTATGCTTGTAATCAAACGCGGTCAGCGACTATCAGTTCAACCAGTTGAAAAAATTCATTTTGATGAAGTCTGTAAAATGGCTGGCAAAAAAGTTTAAGAGTTACTAAAAAAACACGTTGAAATCAGTGAAATTTAGATTTGTACGCTCATCATATTTAAGTGTATCTGATAAGCAGTATATACACCCCCCGTGTATTCTAAGTTCCCGCAATCTGGGAAACATGTCTCTCGGGATATGAAGCCAACTTAAGGAAAACGGGCACAAGCCTAGAAGGAAACAACTTGGGTAACTAAGGGGAAACGATCTTTGAATGCAAAAAAGGAAACAACCAGGACACTGGGGGAAACAATTTGAGCGGGAAAAGAGGGAAACAATTTAAAACCTAAGGAGAAACAATCTAAGCCCGCAAGCCAGGAAACAAGTAGGATGCTACGGGAAACAAAACTTGTACGCCGGATGAGGAACCTGATCTTAGGATCAGGCCCCAAATCCACCCCGGGTGCAGCAATGTCAACTGACGCGAGAAGGTCGACAGAACTGTGCCCACTTTAATTTTGGGCAAATGTTATTCTGTTTATTGCTATATATATCGAACGGATGTTCTAAAAATATTCATTTAACTGTTTTTTGACATGTGGATATTGTAAAGTCTCAAACATCTTTTACAGGTGACATCAGTTTCTTTTGTTCCTTTGATCATTAAAAATTCTTGTTCAGTAGTTTCATGTCCACACATGGTTACAAAGTTCAATTCAGTGGAAGGTAGATGTCTTTTTCTCATAGTTCTAAGTTTGCAAACTAGATGGCTGCGGACGCATGCAACCATCTAGTAGTGCCTAATAATTTGATATTTTCCGAAGAATTAGGCCTTTGCTTTCAAAGGGTGCGTATTAGTTTCAAGAGGAGTTTCAGATCGCTCTAAATGTGCATTGTAAAGGTTTAAACATCTTTTACATGTTACATCCTTATCTGCAAACATTTTCATTCTCCTGAATTCTTGTTCGGTGGCACTGTGTCCACAAAGCGTTTGTTTGTGTTCTTTGAAAGATACCATATGTCTTCTTCGCATATCTAAATCATAACTTTATTAGTATATAAGCAAATCACTTTAGTGCCTAATATTCTAAGCATAAAGTTTACTAATTAGGCACTAACTAGTGATAAAAGTTAGTCCCGTGCAATACCTTTATTACTGTTAGTTTCGAATTAGAAATAATGTCTGAAGTTGATGTAAAAACATTCGCAACAGAAGGAAATCGTGATCTGCACATATTGTACGGTTCACAGAGTGGTAATTCTGAAGGACTAGCTGAGAAGTGGCAGAAGGAAGCTACAAGGTATGGATTGACTCCTACAGTACACGACATGGATGGTTTTGATATCAAATCAATGTCCGGTATGTCTAGAGTAATGATTGTTTGCTCAACATGGGGTGAAGGTGAAATGCCAGATAATGCAGAAGAGTTGTATGAGTCTGCAGTGGGAGTAGGTAAAATTTTGAATAACACTCATTTCTCAATTTGTGCACTTGGAGACACAGATTACGATTTATTTTGTCAATCTGGAAAGGATTGGGACAAAACTTTGGAAGACATGGGTGGTTCTAGAATTTATGACAGAGTAGATTGTGACGTTGATTTTGAAGAACCTGCAGAGCAATGGATGAACGGAACTATGTCAAAACTGGCTTGTGTAGACAATGATGGTGCATTTCAAGCTGATTTAGTAGACGATATGGTTGCTTATTCTTCAGGTAATGAAGTAGATGCAGGGCCTGGACCTGCAGAAGATGTTGGAATTCCTCAAGTTGCAGCAATGGGTGTGCCTCAGGCAGCAATGGCAAGCGTTGTTCCGAGACCCCATCAATATACGGGTTACAAACAAAATTCATATTGTGTAAAATGTGGCAAATATTGTTTCCATTGGCATGGAGCATCTCCAAACAATCCAGATTTATATCCTGACTACGAGTGTAAAGACTGTGGCTATGTTAGGAAGATGAAGATAGCTTGATTGATAAAAAATACATTGAAGATAGGAAAGAATTTTTTTCAGTACTTTTCGTTATAAGTGTTATTTTTGTAATTTATGCGCTAGCATATCTCTTAAATGATTCAAACTGGTCTAATACAACTGCTTCAGGTTATTGCGAAAAAGTAAGGGACTCTTGGATTCGTGAACCTACAAATACAATTTCCAACTTAGCATTTGTTTTTGTTGGAATGTACATTCTTTGGTTAGCTCAATATGATCCTTCAGAAGGTAAACCATCGCTTTCGAATAGAAGTTGGTTTCTCATCATGTATGCAATTTCATGCGTAGCTGTAGGTATGGGTAGTTTTGCTATGCACGGGTTCAACACAGGGTGGGGAGGTTGGTTAGATGTAACTGGAATGATAATGTATATTTCAATGCCTGTTTTCTATAATTTTTCTAGATTTCTTCGATGGACTGAAAGTGAGTTTATTTCTTATTATTTAATTTCCAATGCCATTTTTGCAATTTTACTGTGGCAGTATAGTCTTTTGACTTTCCTTTGGGGTGCACTGATTGGTATTTGGTTATCTCAAGAATTAGCGCTTAAATATCAGAAACAACCTCATATAATTTTCTTAGTTCCTACTTCCATAATTATGTTTTTATATCTTTATACTTCCCCAGGAAAGACGCCTATTGACTTTGTTATTAATGAGATTGAAGGAGTTTTACTTTGGGCTGCATTGGCTTACTTCTTGTATAGTATAGAGGACATCAAATTAGAAAGAACTCATACACCTTATTTCTGGGCAGGTTTTGCAGCATATGGACTTGCTACAATCATTTGGCAACCAAGTAAAACAGATGGAGTTTTGTGTGACCCCGATTCACTAATTCAAGGACATGCTCTGTGGCATCTTCTTGGAGCAGTAGCCATGTGGTGTTTCTACAAGTATTTTAGAACTGAAGTAGATAGCTATTGAGCTTCGTAAGTGATAATCCACATGCGTAATTTAATCTCAGGTAAATAACCGTCAGGATCATTAACACTTGGATTGTACTCTTCACCCTGGTATAATCCTCTATAGCTTAACTCATTCGTACCCATATTTGATTCACTAGTGATATCAATTCGATTATATTCAACATCTTGTCCAGGACACCATCCAGCTCTTCCGTAGACCCATGTTCCGTATTGATTAGCTGAGACGCCTTCATTGACTCTATCATAGCAGCCATAAGGAGTACCTCCATTTGATGTTCAAGAAGACCTAAAGTATTTCCATTTACAGTAAATTCATGCTGGTGATTACAAAATTCAGCACAATTTTCATCGGTACTACTGTGACCATGGCCAGTAAAGAATGTTACAATTTCAACTCTCTCAGTATTTTCAGTAACATTATACTCGAACGGATTTTCACTTCCAAAAATATTATTGTAATCCAAATTAAATTTCCTTGTAGACCCAGACAAGTACTCAGCCCCTATTGGAGTATAATCTTTATTTTCATTCCAAAAGAATAATTTTACAGTAAGTCCATATGCGTTAGGCTGCCAATAATTAAATTCATTAATATCTTCATTTTTGAGAACACCTAGCATTGGGCTGACATCTGAGATGTATCTTCCCTCTCTATTATAGGCTGTAATGTATCTTCCAATTTCAGCTTTCCAAACTCTGTTCCATTTACCTTCACATCTAGCAGAAGTATCCTCGTCACCAGCATCCCATCGATGTCCGGCGCTCTCACATACTTCTTGAGTAGCATACTGGACTAACACTTCTCCAACACATTCTTCATAAATTGTAAATTCAGATAGAGAACATTCAGAGCTATAAGCATTCAGATATCCTATGAAATCCCATTCGTTACATCCTTTATGGTCTTGGCACGCTTCATAAGTATAAACTGCGAAGGAGTCATACTGATCTAAATTATCGGGCATTTCCACATTACGTACACTTGTACCTCCTCCCCATCCACCTCCATGAGTATTCGATTCACCTTCATTCCATTCAAAAATAGTCACAGATTCTCCTTTGATACAGTTCTGAGGGGCGAAATTTCTTTCATGACATGGAGTGCTGGTGTGATATTCCATCGCAGCCAATTCTCTCTCTAAACCAAATTCAAAATTTAGATAAACAGGTTCATTTGCAATAAAGTGAAATCGATACCAACTAAAATTCTGATTAAAATTCAAGTCCCAGAAACTTCCTACTTCTTGCCAGCGTTGTAATCTGTCAATACAAAACCATGCAGGCGATTCTTTTTCTTCAATGAAATCAGCAATACTACCCTCTAGGAAATTAGCATCCATTGCAATGTAATGAACTCTATCACTCCAGTGTTCTCTGTCTTCCTCACTCATACTTGCTAGGGCTGCATTAACTCTCCCAGACATGTAGCTGACATCCCCCATCCATCCACCATCACGATAGGATCCAAAGAAGTAATGAACATTATCAGGTGACTTTTCAAACATTAAACTTAGTTCAGTTGCTTGGCCAACAGGATTTGCAGAATTCCATGTTATTACACTATCAGGATTTAGAGGATTATAAATCACAAAAACATAGTTGTCCTTCCCATTCCACTTATCCTTAAATTCCCAATTATTGGTAAAATTTAGATTTTCATCAATTGGTTGCGGAACAGTAAAATCATCTACAGTGCCCATGTAGGAAGTAGAGAATGGCCCGTTGTTCCAAGGTATTGGTTTTTCAAAGTATGAACACCCATTATCATCTACTTCTTCCCCGTAAAGGAAAGGACCATCAGGACATTGATCGCCATCAGAACACAAGCCATCACCATCAGAGTCTCCAGTAGAATCATTTCCCCAGCATATATCCATTGAATCTACAATTCCATCACCGTCAGTATCTCTTTGAGATGCCGAGCAGCCTTCTTCATTTGGAATTTCGTTTACAGGAGTTTCATCACAGTTATCATACCTATCTTCTATTCCATCATTGTCGTCATCATCATCTTCTGTATTGTCTTTACAACCATCAGCATCCCAATCATCAGATCCTCCAGCTTCCCAATCAGGAGTACCTCTTGGGCATTGGTCGATAGAATTATTCATCCCATCATTATCCATATCAGTATCAATTCCATCAGGTAGTCCATCTTTATCGTAATCTAACGGCTTTGATGAAGGACTTCTTGGATTTGTTCCAAGACTTAATTCTAGTGTATTATTGTATCCATCTCCGTCGATATCATCATCAAGTTCTAAAGAAGTATTACAGTTATCTTTTATTGAATCTGGTTTTCCATCTCCATCCATATCTTTTGTTGCACATTCATCATATGGAAATTCGTCACTATTATCTCCTAAACCATCTTCGTCCGAATCTTTCCATTCATTAGGGTCATTTGGAAAAGCATCATAGTTGTCATCGTATCCATCATTATCAGAATCTAAATTAGAAGATCCGGCGTCTTGGTTTCCTGTATTATCAGAAGTATTATCGCCGTTGTAGTTGTCAGAACTATTAACATCACTTGATTTGTTAACTTCTTCTTCGAGACAGCCGCTGGTTGAAATTATAGAAAATAGGAAGAGAAAAATCATCACAAATGAGGTACTTTTTCTTTTCATCATTTTCATTACTGTTCAGCTTACAAATAAACTTTGTTACCCATCAAATCACATATTTAGTGGCATTTACTATCCAAAATCAATGTCTGCGCAAACGGCAAGAAAAGTAGCCCTTGCATATTGGGGATTTTCAAAGAAGGCTAGTTCTAGAGCAAAATCTGGAGTTGATATTGATATAATCAAAGGTAATGATTCAGTAGATTTAACTGAACAAATTCCGTCAATTCAGAAATTTGCAAAAGGAGTAGATAAATCGTGGGAAGATTTTACAGGTTACATTGGAAAATACGGTAGAATACCTTTTGAGGCTTTAGTAGATATTGCAGCAAAGGCTAAGAGTAGTAATGAAAATATAGGTAAATCTGATTTGGAAGAAGTCGAGAAGTGGTCAAGGCTACTAATTGATTCAAATTCAAATTATTTCATTGCACGTGCAAAAGACAAGGGAGCCTTGTTGCAAGTATTAATTAACACTAAAAATTAATTCAAGCTTTATAATTCACACTATATTATCAATATTATGAAGATATACACTAGGGCTGGCGATGAAGGTCAAACAGGATTACTTTACGGTGATAGAGTGTCTAAAAACTCTGTACTTCCTGAAGCTTATGGAACCGTTGACGAAGCTCAAGCAATATTAGGATTAGTTCGTACAGAGTGCGATAAAGGAAGTGATTTAGAGGATAAAATAATCCACATTGAAAGAGATCTTTACGTTTTAATGGCTGAATTAGCGACAGATCCTTCAAATCATCATAAATTGGAACCTGGTAAAAATAAAGTTAACAAAGAAATGATTAAATTCCTAGAAGATTTCATTGATGAGATTACAGCAAGTTTTGAATTACCAAAAGAGTTTGTGTTACCAGGACAAAACCGCATTTCAGCTTTGCTTGATGTATCAAGGACTGTAGTAAGAAGAGCTGAAAGACGTGCTATTAATTGTAATATTGAAGAATCATTGGCTGTAGCTTATCTTAACCGTTTATCGGATTTACTTTGGGCTATGGCACGTTGGCAAGAAGGCGAATCAATAACCTCTCGTTCAATAAAATGAAAATTCCAGACCATCTCAGACCTCCTCTTTTGGAACAATTAGAGGATCAAGAAGATTCAGAAGACGGTTTAATCATGCGGGGTTCAGCTTTAGGTCATGCACTTCTTGAAAATATTGACAAAAGAGATTTATTTATTACTAAATTTATAGAATCTGAAGAACCGCCTTTAGAGGGTAATGAATTGGCCAGGGAACTTCAAGCAAGGGGCGTAGGTAATATTTTATTAGAGAAAAATGCCGATGAATATTTATCTAGAGCCAAAGAATTATTTGAAAATGAGCTGGAAAAAGCATTGCCTGATTTACCTGACGATGTAGGCGAGTACGATAGTAGCAACAAGAGCCTCTCAAATATGGCGAAGACAAGCTAGAAGTAGGACGTTATGGAAAATGCATTTTTGGTTAAGGATTGGGAATTATGTATCAACGAAGCTGAGCACGGTCGCTCTATAATTCCAGATTAATTTGTTATATCAACCTCATAGAGAAGGTTATCCCATTGAAATTCGTAGCAAAGGGAATGAGCAGTAATGATAAAGATTTAATTTCTAAAGGATCGGAAATGCAGGAAGAANTTTTTACAATATGTTATAGATGTGGGATACCTGAAGCCTTGGGAAGATGCATATTTTGTATCACATTCGTTATCAGTAATCACTAAAAAAACTTGTTTCAGAATTATAAACCCATTCTTTAAATAAAGAGTTAGAGGCTTTGAGTGTCCGAGGTATCCAATGTCTCAAAANTAGAAATTCAATAAGTAAGCAAGTCTTAGCATGGGCTGCAGTTTTCGCCCTTGTACTAACTATAATTCCATACAGTGTGGCAGATCAAAGTTCTAATGAATATTTTGAATCATGGAGCTATGAGCTTTCTGATACTGATGGGGACGATCAATATGACACGATATTATTCATATTTGATCCTAATACTAATGTATCAGATTATGTAGATGTTGAAGTTAATATGAACGTTAGGGATTCCAACGGAAACTATGTTGGAGGAGATAATGAGGATTATGAAATTTATTGGACCGAAGAAGATAGTTTTGAAATGGAATGGTTTGTAGATGATTGTGACGACTGGGATAGCGATTGTGAGGGACCTTTTGATTTTGAATTTTATCTTTATGAAAATATAAATGGATATACTTATTTTGAAGATAATTTTACAGAATCAAACATTTCTCTTTACGAAACTACAATTATTCCTGAAGGTATAGTTCAAGTTGAGAATGGAGTAATTGCATACGATGTTGATGGTTATCATAATGATATTGCTTTTTTAGCACACATGGAAGATTATGAGATAGAAAACGTAACTATTGATTTGGAAAGAAAAGTAGGTACACAATGGGTAGATGCAGGAAGTGATGAAACTAATGAGGAGGGTGAATTAATTTTCAAGAACATGACCTCTGGAGAATACAGATGGTTCGCAACATATGATGGAGAAAGTATAGATGCTCAAAGTCACACTTTTGTTTTCTACAGTCCTACTTCAGATGAAAATATTGGCCACGTTGGTTTTATGGATGATTTTGATGGTGACGATGATTTTGATGATTTTGCATTCTATAGAATAATGGGGAATGGAAGTGAAGGTTTGGATTTAGATAATGGTGTTTATGTAGAGTTATTCCACGCAGAAAATAATACGCTTTATACAGAAGATGGTGGTGACGGTGAAGATGAAGCTCTTATCTTTAACGATGTGCATGAAGGGAATTATACTTTTAACATGTATAATGGAAGTTCAGACGGTGATTTATTGCAAACTGGTTGGATGCATTCATATGGAAGTTTGAATACAAATTACGGAGAATACTTCGAGTCTTGGAGTAACCACACTGAAGATACTAATGGCGACGGAATAGATAATAATGTATTTGTAAAATACAACCCTGATACTGAATGTAATTGTTCAGTAGACATTAATGTTCAATACAATGTTTATGATGCAGATACTGGCATGTACGTTGATTATGACAACGAAGATCATGAAATTAATGGTACAGAAGTAGATAATTTTGAAACAGATATATTTTATCCACCAAGAGATGCCAATTATACTTTTGAATTTTATCTGTATGATACAGATAACGATAACTGGGTGTATGAAGATAACTTTACTTTCACAGTCTATCTAGAGTGTGATAGTGAAAACAACGATACATATTGTGATTCAGATGAATACTTTGAATCTTGGAGTTCAAATACTAATGATACCAATGGAGATGGCGTAGCCAATAACATATTTGTAAAATATAATCCAGATACTGATTGTAACTGTTCAGTTGATATTCGAGTAAATTATAACGCATTCAGTAATGAGACTAATGATCAAGATTATGATTATTTTGAACATAATATTACTGGAACAGAAATAGATTATTTTGAAACAGATATTTTCTATCCTAGCGGAGATGGGAACTATACTTTTACTTTCAATATGTATGATGATGATTATAATTATGAAGATAATTTCACTTTCACAGTTTATCTTGAGTGTGATACTGAAAACAATAATTCAAATTGTGATTATGATGAATGGTTTGAAGATTGGGATTATGCAACTGAAGATGAAGATAGCGATAATCTAGACGATACTATTGTAGTTGATTTTGACCCAAATACAGAATGTGATTGCGAGGTAGATATTAGAGTCTACATGGATGTTTATGATAATTCATCAGGCAGTTACGTTGGTAACGATTACAAGGAATTTACTATCAATGGCACTCAATTCGACAATTTTGAAATGGATTGGACCTCCTCCAATAGTTCTTCTTATGATTTCTTGTTTTACTTGTATGATGATCAATGGAATAGTGAAGATTCATTCTGGATTTATGATGTATACTTGTACCAAACTAGTGGTGCAGGCGGACCTGGAGACGAGGATGAATATTTCGATACTTTTTATCATTTCATCAATGATGAAGATGAAGACGGAAAGAATGATACTATTGAATTTAATTACGATCCAGACACAACTTGTGACTGTTACGTTAACATAACAACACATTTTGATTTCTATGATAATCAAACTGGAAATTTTGTAGATTCATTTGATGTTGAAGATGAAATTTATGGAGATGATAATGATGATTACTATGATGAATGGTCGCCAGACTACAATGGAACTTTTGATGTACATATTCAGCTCTATGACGAGGACGGAAATTTAGAAGATGAAGTACATTATAATCATGTTGAATTACATGTTCGTTCGGAAAGCAACGGAACAGATGATGATAGTGAAGAATTTTTCTCAAACTGGGATTATCATGTAGAATTTTCAGATATTGAGATACGCTATGATCCAGATACAAGTTGTGGTTGCGAAGTAAGAGTGTGGGTTTACATTGATGTTTATCAAGGCAATGACAAGATAGACACAATATCCGAAGATTACTACATATATTCCGAGAACGGAGATTCCTTTTCACAGGATTGGTCTGCAGATGAAGAGGATTATTACGACTTTTATGTTGTGTTATTTGACGGAGAAGACGGTCCAGACAATTATGAAGATGACTTTTGGATAAATGATATTTACCTTGCAGATGATAATGAAGATAATAATTCAGATAATGGAATAGCTTATTATGGATTCGTGACTGATATAGATGAGGATGCGTTTGTAAACGACTTCGTTGGCATATCTAGCAATTACGCATATTTTGAAATTTTTACAGATGATGAATCTTTAATTGATTCAGGTAGTTCCGATTCCGATTCACCTTGGCTCTCAGTTAATTTATCTGAAGGATATTACAATTTTGCTGTAACTGGAAACGATGATGCTTTCTTCCAGCTAGGTTCGTTTTATTCATATGGTAATTCCTCAGGTAATTCTTCAGGAGTAATAAATGTGATACAAGCCATTCTAGAGGATGAAGAAGAAAGTGGTGAACCAAACGTAGATTGTGATTCACCCTGTGACGATGCATATTTTGCAGCTTACATGGGCCCTTGGGGTAGTGGAATTTCAGATATTACAATTGACGTCCGATATTATATTGAAGATAATAATACTTGGGAAGAATATGGTACAACATATACTAACGAAAGTGGCTATGCAGCGATGTTTAACTTACACTGTGGTATGTTCTCTTGGGAAGCTCATTTAGAAGATGATATTATTTCTTCTGGAGACTTTTTCGTGCATGCCAATTGTGAAGATAGTAATGATGCATATGCATGGTTCGATAGTGTGTATTACAGTTTAGATGACACTAATTCAGATAATCGAGAAGACTCAGCTTCAGTTAATTATGCTATAACTTCAAATTCTTCAGATGAAATGGATCTTCTTTTAATTCTTGACATATATGATGAAAATGGTGAAATGGTTGGTACTTTTGAGGAATTTTTCATGCTTCCAGCGAATGAATTTATGGAAATTTACTTTGATTGGAATAACACACATGCAGAAGGTAACATTACATTTCATTCAGTACTCGAATACTTGGTTGATGGAAATACTGAAGGGGAAATTATAGTTCAAGATGAAGATTATCAAACCTTTTACTTAGCCACTTCTCACAAAGAGTCTGAACCAGAATTCTATATTGAAGACGTAATAGGTAGAGATAACGTATTCGAAGGACAAAATATTGAATTAGAATTAGTACTTTCTGGTACAAATGATGTAGTAGTAGAGTGGTATATGGGAGATGGAATGGCTTACCAGAATACTTTCAACGTATACCATACTTACGAACATTCAGGAAACTATGAGATAATGGTATATGTCTACGACGATAATAATTTTGCTGAAGAATACTTCGAAATCAATGTAAGAAATATAGCACCAACAATTTTGAACATAATGATGGATGATGTTGTAAACGAAGGAGATGAAGTTTCTTTCAATGTTCAATATCAAGATGTTCCAATGGATATTGATAATATTTCAGTCATGTGGGTTTTCCCAGATGGTGTATTACTTGGTAACTTTGTTCAATATACATTTGCTGACGATGGAGAATTCTTAGTTTCAGTGGAAGTTAAAGATGATGATGGTGGTTCAAGTATAGAACAAAGGAATGATTACAGTTCAGAATGTAGCTCCAACGTTTACTGAATTTATTCTACCTTCACAAGGTGAACAAGGTGTAGCTATGGATTTCACAGTATCTGCAACAGATCCAGGTGATGATACCATAACTTACACATTCGATTTCGGTGATGGAACAGCTCAATTAATTACACAAAATGGTAATGCAACTCACAAATTCGCATCTGGCGATACTTTCGAAATTATAATCTGTGCAATTGATGAAGACGGTGGAGAGACTTGCAGAACTGAAGTCATTCCGGTAGCTTTACTTGAGCAAATCGAAGATAGTGGATTACCAGGATTCGGTTTCTTAGGAGTAATATCAGCTCTTGGAGCTATAACACTTCTAAGACGCAGAACACACTAAGTAGTTTAACGTACGTACGGAACTGTGGAATCATGATTCCACGGCTTCCATCCAATTGTGAAGGAGTTGACAAACTCTTAGCTGGAGGAATTGAACAAGGTACAGTTTCCCTAGTATATGGAGAAGCAGGAACCGGTAAGACAAGTTTAGCTCTACAATTGTCACGTGAAGCAATTAAATCTTCACCAGATCATGTAGTATTATTTGTAGACACAGAAGGCTTATCTTTAGAAAGAATGGCACAAATATTTGGAGATATCGACCCTTCAAAGCTATTGATGATTCGTCCTTCGAGTTTGACTGACTTACATCAAACATTAACTAGAAAATTAGAGAAGCATCCAAAAATATCGTTAATTGTAGTTGACACAATAAATGCATATGTTAGATTATCTTATCTTAAAAATAAGGAGCTTTCTTCTCGTCAGTTCCTTGAAATGACTTCGATATTACAGCCCTTGGCTGAGAAAGGTGATTATCCCGTCTTAATTTCAGCACAAGTATTTGAAAAAGATGGAGAAATAGGGCCTTACTTTGGTAAATCATTAATGCATCTTTCCAAGACGATTATTCACTTAGAAAAAACGAAGAGAGCGGGCTTTAGGCAAATTAGATTGAAAAAGCATAGATCACTTCCTGAAGAATTAGTGGAAAGTTTTGTTTTAACTAATAATGGATTAGAATAAACTCAACTCTTTAATTCTCCCACCATTCTATGATTATATGTCAGATTATGATAATTTCATAGGTCGAGTCAAAGAATTGAGTTTAATCGGTAGCCTCTCAGGAATAATGGGATGGGATCAGGAAACTATGATGCCTCCTAAAGGAGGAAAACTACGTTCTGAGATGATGGCTTTTCTTTCAAGTCAAGCACACTCCAGAATAACAGATCCAGAAATGGGAAATTTACTTACTTCGTTAGAATCTCAAGATTTAACCGAAGAGCAAGCTGCAAATATTCGTGAAGTTAAGCAATCATATGATAAAGCAACTAAACTTCCAGCAGATTTAGTTGAGGAAAAAGCAAGACATAAATCTAATTCATTAAGAGTTTGGCAGGAAGCCAGATCTGAAGATGATTTTGGTAAGTTCCTTCCATATCTTGAAAAATCAGTAGAACTAACATGTAAAACTGCAGAATATTATGGGTATGAAGACAATATTTACGATGCACTTTTAGATATTTATGAATCTGGAATGACTGTTAAACAATTAGATCCTTTATTTTCAGGTTTGAGAGATGCTATTGTTCCTTTGGTAAAAGCAGTTGGAGAAAGCCCAAATCAACCAGATACAAGTTTCTTAGATATTGGGCAATTTCCTGAAGATAAACAAAGAGAATTTTCTCTTAAGGTAGCTGAAGGAATAGGTTTTGATTTTGAGGCTGGAAGAATGGACACTTCTACTCATCCATTTTGCTCAGGAGCAGGACCAAACGATGTTCGCTTCACAACGAGATATGATGAAGAATTTCCTTTTGGATGCTTGTATGGTGTAATGCATGAAACAGGGCATGGAACTTACGAACAAGGATTGTTAGAAGAGCATGAAGGCACTCCTATGGGCCAAGCAGTTTCCTTAGGAGTTCATGAATCCCAATCAAGAATGTGGGAAAATATGGTTGGACGTAGTAAAGAATTCTGGCAATATTATATTGAAGATTTCAAAGAATGCTTTCCTCACTTACCAAGTGATCTAGATGTAGACACACTTCATAGAGCCGTAAACACAGTCAAACCCTCTCTAATAAGAGTGGAATCAGATGAAGCAACTTACAATCTTCACATAATGGTTAGATATGAAATTGAAAAGCAATTAGTCAATGGCAATATCAATGTTTCAGATTTACCTGATTTTTGGAATTCTAAAATGGAAGAATATTTGGGAGTGACTCCTCCAAATAATACAAAAGGAGTACTTCAGGACATACATTGGTCCATGGGTGCAATAGGTTATTTCCCAACATACACTCTTGGTAATTTGTATGCAGCTCAACTTTATGCTGCAGCAATTGCAGATGATCCAACTATTCCTAGTAAGATAGCTAAAGGAGAATTTAGCGTATTATTAGATTGGATGAGAACCCATATCCATGTTCATGGTTCTAAATTAAAACCTGCAGATTTAATCACAAAAGCTACAGGTAAAGAACCAAGTAGTGATGATTTTATCAAGTATTTAACCTCTAAATATTCAAAGATATATAATTTGTAAGGTGGTAGCCCCGCTCGGATTTGAACCGAGGTCTCAGGCTCCAAAGGCCTGAATGATGGACCGCTACACTACGGGGCTTCAAAGGTCTAGAGACTGGTCTCTTTAGAAATGTCCCCCGTAAGCAACAATTAATAAAGGTCTCTTGATGCAATATTAATGACAGCCAGTGATAGGTTTATGAAAAAGGTCAGTGATTACTACAATGACTTGGGATATCCTGTCACTTGGGAAGGCGAAGGGTCCAAACGTAGCCTCGAAATTCAGTTTAAAGCAGAGTCAGGATATTTTACTTCTATGATATTTTCACCAAGTGGAGATGATATAATTGTTAAGGATGAATGGGGTCGTGAGCAAAAAATAAAGGCCACAAAAGGAAATCTTGATATGATTAAGTCTTGGTCAGAAACTCGTTAATCCGGTAATTTACTCATACTTTTTGCATTAGGTCTCGCTTTAATTTCTAATTTTATTAGTTTTTTATCTTCAAATTCAAAAATCCAAGGTTCACACCAACCGATTTCAGTTTTGAGTATTTGTTCCGGAGTGAAATTTTTAAGAGCCATTACAATCGCTCTAATGCTATTTCCATGAGCACTTACAATAATATTTTTTCCATCATGCACTTGCGGTAATATTTTTTCATTAAGATAAGGAATTACTCTATCTGCAGTATCTTTTAGAGACTCACCACCGGGTGGTGGGATATCATAGCTTCTTCTCCAAATTTGCACTTGTTCATCTCCAAATTCCTTTGCAGCTTCAGCTTTATTTTGCCCTACTAAGTCTCCGTAATCTCTCTCATTTAATGCTAAATCTTTTTCAATAGGTATAGATTCTTGATTTATACCTTTCAAAATAAGATTTAATGTATCATTAGCTCTTTTTAGCTTTGAAGTAAATGCCATATCAAAATTTACTTTTTCGAGCAAAGTAACGGCTTGTTTAGCTTCCTTAACGCCCTGTTCGTTTAGATCGACATCTTTCCATCCAGTAAATCTATTTTGATCATTATAAACAGACAATCCATGCCTCACTAAGATAAGTTTTCCACGATTCATGATTAGTTATATTTTTCTATTGAAACTTGTCCATATTTAGGTAACGGCTGTGCGTTTATTCCTAATTGCTTTTGGATTTCTTTTGCCAATTCCTTTGTTGAGCCATGAACTGTGTAAACTTGCTTGGGATTGCATTCCTCAACAAACTTCATTGTTCCACTAAAATCAGAATGATCGCTTATAGGAAATCCTGCATCTACGCTTCTTAATGCCCATTCAGAAAAAGCACACCATCCAGAAACTCTTGCAGTTTTAGCTCCTTTCTTCCTCATATTTGTCACAGCTTCATCTTGTTTCTTCCCATTTGCAGCTGTAGTTGAAGTTACTAGTAATTCAGCAGTTTCTTGTTCTTTTTCAGTTAGCTCAGAATATGTGTTGTATTCTAATTTAACTCCATTCTTTCTATAGATGTCACTCACCGAAGCAACTCCGTCAGAGACTACAGGAGTTACTCCTCCAAGGTTTGCAGTTGCAATTACTTCCTGAGCTTTTCCTAATGAGTAGGCTCCAATGATTGCACCTTCTTTTGCTGAGGTAGCCATAATCCATGCTTGTAAATCACTAAGAACTTCATTTCTATCAGGCAGAATCTGATCTCGTTTTCCATAAGTAGATTCAACGATTAAGGTGTCACAATCTTGTGGTTTAGCAATGCCTGCAGTTACAGTTCCATATGGATTGTAATCGCCAGTGTATAGTACGCCTTCACAATCAATCATTGCAGATCCTACAACATGCCCTGCTGAAACAAATTCTAATTCAAAATCGTTTATCTTAAATTTCTCGTGAAAATTATGAGTTGTCGCTTCTTTGTGTCCAGTGCGAGCTATCATGACTTCTTTCGTAGGTTCAGTCATATGAGTTTTCGGCCTTAGATGATCGGAATGCCCGTGACTTACTGCACCGTCAGGCCTTCCACTTGAGGGATCTAAATATATTGCTCTTTTATCTCTCTTTAAGCAGATGCCTTTGTAATCAAAGACTTCCACTAATTTACACCTTTTATACTAAAAGAATATCTTGCAGGCTCTCTCCACCTATGTCCAGTTAGATATCCACATAATTTACAATTAAATCCGATAGCAACTTTTCCACCGTAAAGTGTTGCATTATGGACTTTTTTTAATGGAGAAGTACAAACAGGACACGGCTGTCCAGGAGAGGCAAACTCACCTCTGTGATGAGTATGTCCACTCTGGTCTTCACCAGGTCTTATTCTTCTCCATCTTTTTACAACAGGATCATAACCCAGCCCTTGCCTTCTGAAAATATTTTCATCGCTTTCAGGTCCAGCTCCTACAGAACGTGTTCTTATTCCCAATTTAACTTTTTTTGATTTAACAGCTATAACTCTCATTCTTTCAGCAGAAAGTTTGTATGTTTTATCTTCATTTTTAAGATGTGCAACTACCAGTTTATGCATTTTAGTTTGAGTATCTATAGTTCCCCTACTTTTTAGGACACTAATAACAGCCTCCACTATCACTTTTTTAGTAGGTTTTCGATACTCCATTAAGGTCCCATCAGAACTGAATGTTAAAGCTTGTTGGACCAATAGTAGTTTTTATATTCCATTACAACAAAGGGTATACAACCGGAGGTTGATATGTCATTTGATGAAGTAGATGAATTATTTTATTTGTTGGAGAATCCAACAAGGCGTAGAATTCTTAAATTATTGTCCGTAGAAAGGCTATATCCTTTACAATTATCAAAAGAAATTGATGTTACCCAACAAGCTGTAGTAAAGCACCTGCGAATCTTAGAAGATCACGGTTTAGTAAAATCAAGAGATGAACCTAGTCGTAGAGGCCCAAATAGAAGAGTATACAAGGCCTCTAGAGATGTTTCATTACATATTGACATTGGCCCTTCTACTTACAAACAAAAAGCTGAAACTGATTTTGATGTTTCAGATTTATCAGATCAACATCGTAGAGTTTTAGATGCAATAGCTGAATCAGAAAATATGGATTCTAGAGCACGTATGGATCTTCTGTCAAGAGTTTCACAAGATCTCAAACACTCGATAGATGAGGTAGAGTCTGAAAGAAGAAGTTTGATGGCATTAATGGGGGAATTAAACCGAAAGATTATTTCCACAACGCAAGATGCAGATTGCACATATCATGAAAGAAGGTTATTACATCATATTCTCCATAATAGAGAATATACAATAGAAGGTGCGGCAGCATCATTAGGGCTTCGTGAAGCTGAAGTTAGAATAATTCTAGAAAGTTTACAGCACAGAGGGCTAACTTGCTGATTATCCGCATATCTTATATAGAATGCTAAAATAATAATACTACCTAATATGAACGTTCTTCAGAAAAGTTTACTTGCAATAATCGCAATAACGTTATTATTGCCTATCTCGGAAGCTGAAGACAAAATCTATAGAGTAGAAGGCCTACCCAGTGATTTACATTATTCTACAGGTAGTTCATACGAAATAATTCTTACAGCAAATGACTATGCTTCAATTTCTGAGGTAAATATTAGTGTGACTAACGGTTCATTGAGTTCAACAAATTCATTTGAGGCAGATGTCCACAATTTAATCTTAGAATCTAGTGAAGAAGGTTGGACATTCTTTTGGAAGGCACCTTCACAATCCTTTAGTCTTGGCGAGGGGAACTCCTTGATGGTTATTGTTTTTACAGATTTAGAGGGTGACGTTTGGGCATCTTATGAATCCATGCTTAGATCTCCGAAGATAGTGTCACATAGTACTTCAAATGTTCCAGATTGGGCAAATTCTTTAGCTTGGGTTGGAGTTAGTATTACGGTTCTTTGCACAGTTGCAGGTTCCTATGTTCTTAGAAGAGATAAGCTCAAAAAGTAACATTTTCATTAACGTAAGGTATATATGCTCTGTCAACTGTCTATATGTCTGACTTAGGTCAGAGGACACAACAATGCAAAGAAGAATTGTAAAAGATGAGCAGGCAGTATCTCCTGTAATTGCGGTTATTTTGATGGTCGCTATTACAGTGGTTTTGGCTGCAGTATTGTACGTTTGGGCTAGCAGTTTCCTTGGTGGTACAACCAAGAACGCACCAACCGGCAGTATGATAGCTAGCGAAGATGGAAGCGGTGTTTGGACGGTTCAGATCGTCAAGATTAACCCACAAGTTTCCGTAAACTCTGTACACTGGTACTTATTGGATGTACAAGGAAACACTAAGACTGATGGCTTAGTTTCTGATGTCTATGGATATTACTCTGGTCAGGGTAAAGCTGTAGTCTTCATTGACAACGACTTCAACGGTAAGTTAAGCCCAGGTGACAAGTTCGAAGTTCACCCAGGTGAAGCAGGTTCCGATTTGGAAAGCGTAAATGACGTAAGTGATTTCTCATTCCGTATGAAGTTCGAGCCTACTGGTGACGTAATCGGTTACGATATAGGTCTACAATCATAGATCTAGTCGCCAAAAATTAGAGTGAAATTAGTTTCGCTCGCAGGTAATTCGGGGGCTTCGGCCCCCACTTACCAACCTTTTTTATTTTTTTAATCCAACCAAGGTACACGTTGGATTGGTTTTGCATTTTCAACTAATCCTTTAACAATTTTAGCTTCAGGCAACAATGCGTTCACAACTTTACCAATAGTTCTCTTCTTTGGTTTCTTACCTATTTCCAATCTTTCATTATTGAGTGTTGCGTTAGGATATTTTTTTAGAAATTCTATAGCTCCATTTTCCCATGGTGCAGGGCCTTTGTGTGATATAATTTCAGGTAAATTTCGGATTCCTGTCTCAATAACAATGTACCCTTCTTGGCCCATATCTGCATTCCATGCAATAGGTTCAAAGTCACTAAGTGCTCTATAAATTTTTCTACCTTGTTTTTGCAACCAAGGCATTATCGTTTCTTCATTACCTTTTGGAAGAGGAAGTACAATTGTAGTTAGTTTCCCTTGAAACTTTCTTTCTTTGTATTCAGGGTAAAAGAAATTCATTGATGGTTTATCAATAAATGATTTAGATGCCAATATTGCAATCCCTAATCCTTTCAAAGTAACGCCTGCAGCTACATTTCTTTTATCATCCACTGGATCGCATATCATTATCGGAGAATCAGGGGCCTTTTCAATTTTATCAATAATTATAGGTGGTCTCCATTGTGATATTTCATTGATTAAATTTAGAAAACCTCCATATTTTATACAAAGTATTTCAACAAGATAACCTGAGAATCCACCAATTGCAGAATTTGCACCATAAGCGCCAATTGCTTTAAGAAATTGTTTTGTTAATCGAACTTCATTTTCTAATCCAGATATGTTAGATACTACCCAATCAGTATGAAATGGAGTTCTATCTACTGCAGATATAGATTCAGCAGAGTTATCAATAGCGAAGCAAGGTACTAGATCTATTCCAACACCTTTGATTTCACCTCTTAGGTATGGGTGTTGTGCATATAGTTCTTTACCGTCGGGCAGTATTTTTCTTGCTATAGCCAGACCTTCCTCTTTCAAATTAGTGCCTTTTTGAAATACTAAAAAAATATCAATATCAGTACCTTCAAGATAAGTTCCTTTTGCAATAGACCCTACCACCTTCGGTTCAACTGTATTTATTCCCAATTCTTTTATTTCATTTAGAATACTATCTTTTAAATTTAGTAATTTTTCTTTTTCGTCAAGTTTTGGTTCGACTTGTTTTAAGGCTTCCTTAATTAGTTCTTTCACTCTTCTTCATCGGAGTGGCTAACTTTACCTTTACGCCAAGCTTTTGTCCTTTCTTTTTCAGCTCTTTTTCTTAAAGTTTCAATATCGTCTTTAACTGGTAGAAATATAGGAATAATAAATACTATAAGGCCAATAATCAAGGCAAGTATTCCTAGTAGAATATGCTTTCCAGTAGTAATAGCTTCTAAAAATAAAGATAGAAGAATGAGTGAAATAATAGTAGAAATCCAAATTATTTTTCTGAAAGCTTTTTCAGTAATTACATATTTATCTTTTTCTTCTAAAATTTCAACTGAGAATTCAGCATTAGGTATTTCAATATCTTCTTGTTTGCTAACAGGCCTTTCTAACTTTCGTTTTCTTAGATATAAGTGTCCAGCAATTCCAGAAATTATGAATGCAGCTTGACCGTAACCAGGATCTCCAGCCGCAGTTGCAGCCCAAACTGCATACAACATGGTCAACCATATTGTTACTATTATAGAATTATATAAATCCATAACTTGTTAACTTTAAACTTTACTTTCCATAGTTATTGCTTCTACAGGGCAAGCAAAAGCACAAAGAGTACACCCTACACAAGTATCATCTAAAATTAAGGCTTTTTTAGATTCAAACTGTGAAGTTCTAGCCTTTAAATCCCAAGAAATCATATCAATAGATGCAAAGTTACAATAGTAAACACATTGAGTACATCCTATACATTTTTCATTATCTACTAAAGCAATGTAATCTTTACCTTGAGGAAGTGACTTAAGAGTTATTTTTCTTAATTCTTTAAACATATCTTTAGCTTTTTCGATACCTGTAGTAGGCAATTCGTCATCGTCTACAGCTTCTTTAACTCTTTTGAGCCACTTATTTGGCTTATGAAAGAAAAGAGATGTAGTTTCCATTGCCTGATAAGCAGATGTCCCAGCATTTTCTTCCGTAACTAAATCAGGTTCATCAACTTCTAATGCAGCGCCTGAAGCATAAGCTGTCATGTTATCAACTAAGTCAGCTTGAAATGCACCATCATTGTCTACAGAAGCTAATTTTGACATGGCTCCGTTCATCCACTCTTCAGCAGGCTCTTCAAAATCAACATCACAATCTACTCTGTCATGGATTCTAGAGCCTCCCATATCTTCCATGGTTTTATCCCAATCTTTACCTGATTGACAAAACAAATCATAATCTGTATCTCCAAGAGAACAGATTGAAAAATGAGTATTGTTTAATATTTTCCCGACTCCAACAGCAGTCTCGTATAATTCTTCTGCATTGTCTGGCATTTCTCCCTCACCCCATGTTGAACAAACAATCATGACGCGAGACATTTTAGACATTGAATTTATGTCAAATCCATCCATATCATGAACAGTAGGATTTAATCCGTATTTTTGTGCCTCTTTCTGCCATTTTTCAGCGAGTCCTTCAGAATTTCCACTCTGAGAACCGTATAATATGTGTAAATCTCGATTTCCTTCGGTGGCGAATTTTGCAATGTCTGTATCAGACACTATTTTTCGTCCTCCAGACAGGCTACTAGGAATTGCATTAAATCCATCATTTCGTAATCATGATGATGTCCTTCTTCAGGATTCATTCTTTCTTCATTTAGCATACATTGCATATGCATGTAACATTTAGGACATCCACCTAGCATAAGATCAATACCTGCATCACTACCTTGATCTAATCTTTTTCTGCGTACAGCTTTTGTAGCATCATTACAATACATCATAGAAGAAACTCCACAACATAGGGCCCTTTCTTTGTTGTTTTCCAACTCTACCATTGTAGCCCCATCAACTAGCTGTATCAAATCTCTAGGAGCTTCATACTCTCCCATCATTCTTCCGAGTCGGCAAGGATCATGGTAAGCTACAGTTACATTTTCAGGTGATTTAAATTTAAGCCCTCTTCCTTGTAGTGTTTGAGTAATATGTTCAACTTTGATTCCAAGAGTACCAGGTAAATCATAATCTACAGCAAATGTACGATAGCATTCAGCACATGAGCACGTAATAATTTTAACACCAGATTCTTTAATTCTTCTTAAATTGTGTTCTTTTAACGAATCAAATACTTCTAAGTTTCCTTGCCATAATTGATCGTGTCCTGAACACTTGAATACATTCATATCCAAAACAAGAGGATCAATATCGGCATAATTTAATAATTTTATTGAAGCTGCAGCAATTGATGCATGGTCTGCATCACCTTTGTTTAGGTGAGTAAATTTTACTTCAACATCCATAAAATCTACGCAACCAGGGAAGTATCCATATTCATGGTATCTTTCAGGTTTCCAATCATCTTTCTCTTCATTCATTGCATCTTCTACAATCAATCGTTCGAATAGAGGATGTGGAATAGTTCGAGCATATGCTTTCTTTCTTGTTTTATCACTCATACATTAACTCCCATTGTAGCTAGTAATCGCTGTTCTAGGACGTAATCAACATATTCAATATTTTGTGGGCAAACTGCAGTACACATTCCACAAGAAATACATGACCAAAGGGCAACTCCATCATGTTCATTTTGGAATGTATTGAAAATAATATTTAATTCGTGTTCTCCTTCCATGTCTCTTACTGGACAAATATCATCACACAGTCCACATTGGTAACATCGATTCAATTTGAATTCATAAATACGTTGCATTCTTCGGTCTTGAATACCATTGGAATAAAGATTAAATCTCTCCTCATCGTTCAGAGGTCTAGCTCCTTCAGATCTTCTTCGGTCTAGGAAAATATATGTTATTAGTGCACATAAGATAGGACCCCATAGAGTGACTGCATACAGTATATCGGTTGTCACCTCAGGATAATATAAGGCAATATTTGCATTAACTGAGAAAATAGAAAGCATAATTACCATTGCAATACCATAAACTCCAATTGCCGCCCTAACTGGATCTTCAATTGGTCTTCTTTCATGTCCTCGATTAATTACATCACCATATTGAGGGTCAATAATAGCGCCAATTGCTCTGTCAATGAAAGGAACTGCTACAACTAGTCCAACAATAAGACCTTGGACAAGAGTTCCCCAAACTTTAGCACTCATTAAGAATAATTCTATGTCATCAAGTCCTAGGACAGGAATCATAGATAGTGGCAATCCGATTTTTAAGTCTGTAGCGACTTTTAAGCAACCAAAAGCCCATAATAAGTACCAATCAGGCAACGGAGGCGGATATGCAGTTCCAGCAGTAGGATCTGCAGATTCATGCAGTGGAGGTGGAATGAATGCACCTAGATAGAATAAGATGGAAATTACATAGAATGTGTAAACAGCATCTCTTGAAATCTCGTGAGGGTAAAGAGGTTCTCCTTTAACCATACTAGCTTCCAATACAGAGTGTTCTTCTCTGTTTTCTAATTTTCTTATTGTATCAAGTTCTTGCTGCTCTACCTGATCTTCATAAATCATTTGTACAGCATCATCTTCTTGGATTTCTTCTTCGCTCATTAGTGAGGTTCAGCCTCCCCTTGTATCCAAACTAAAGCCATGTGAATAATCATAAGAACTGTGCCAACTAAAGGTAAGACAAAAATATGTAACCAATACATTCTCAAGACCGTGTCTCCCGTAACCTGAGTCCCACCAAAGACAATTTCAGCCATCAAAGGCCCCATTGCCGGAATAGAAGTAGCCATTTCGAGCCCTATTGCAGCAGCAGCAAATCCAAGTGAATCCCAAGGAAGTAAGTAACCAGTGTAACCAAAGAAAATAGTGACCAGTAAAAGTATAACTCCTAAAATCCAGTTTACTTCTCTAGGGTTTCTATAAGCACCCACAAAATAAACTCTCATCATATGTAAAAATACTGCGGCAACCATGAAATGTGCAGCCCAGTGATGAATAGCCCTAATTATGTATCCAAATGATACTTGAGTCATAATTAGTTTCATCGATTCATACGATCCCGAAGTCTTATGGCCGTCTTCATCAACATAAATTTCACCATCTGGAACATAATAAAATCCAAGATAAATTCCAGTTATAACTAATATTATGTAAGCGAAAAAGGAAAGCCCGCCTAGTGAATAGAAAGGATACCAGTACCAAACAGATTTTACGTTATACCTCTCAGTATGAGATTGCGGCATTGTTCTTCCACTTGAAGGTAAAAGTGTGAACACAACAGAATAATATTCTCTTTTAGCTAAAGAAGCATACCTGTGTAAAGCAAATCTTTCATCGAACCATTTCCATGTTGCTAACAGTACCCTTGGCAATGTTCCTGAAACATACAAGTAACCTACAGTTAGTACTGCCATAAGTAGTTGCAAGAAGATAAGTGGAAATGTGTACTTTCTCATTAACTCTTCAATAATTGGCGGATCTCCAGCTGCACTAACTGGCAATGCAAAGAAAGTAATACTTCCTAAAATTGTAGCTAAAAGTAGTCTTAATTTCATCCTTGTCCGCAATATTTAAGCCACTCAATTTGAGTTGTTAGGCCTATTAATCCTCCATCTTTTTCAGCTATAGGGACTACGGGTAATCCATAAGGTGCTGGACCTTCTAATAATTCGGCAGCCATAACTTCACGCCCTTTTTCATCAACATTTGTGATAACCGAAACGGGGTCGAAAAGAGACAGGTGACATGGACATAAGAACATATTTTCATAATCATTTCCACTAATAGTACTGGTCCCTTCGGCAGTGAAAACAGGTTTACAGCATAAGTGAGGACACTTGTAGGTATGGTATGCCATTAGGTATGCATTACCATCATCTACACTTATTCCTAGTCCATTCATCGAAGGTTCAGCAGGAACTTTAGCGAGAGCTAGTTGTATTTCACATGTACCTAGTTCTTGTTCTAAATCTTTAGGTGCCCAGTTAACGATAGCTACATCCCAAAGATTAAAGTCCTCCTTCTTGGCTATATTTCCACCCATATTTTCATACCATTTCCCGTTCTCAGATTTATAAGTTAACGTCTCGTGGGCATCGTCTTCATTACATCTCGTTACAGGCGGCGGAAGTAGAGTTTTGAGCGCAGGAACCGCTAGTGCAGTTGTCATTCCAGCGCCAGCCAAGCCGATTGCACCTTGTAGAAAACCTCTTCTTGTAATATTCATAATTATCTTTCAAGTTTAGTAATAACTTTACTCCTCCTCTTCTTTAATTCTAATGTGGGATCCTCTAGAGATCGACCTGCAGGCATGCAAGCTTGAGTATTCATATCATAAATGCCATTGCAAGTGTAAATGAAAGTAAATTGTCTGGTTACCCATTACCTTCTAATTAATAACCATTAAAACGTNTAAATAAATGAATCATACATTATTACTAAG
>MIZB01000278.1_pt1 | contig 34544 bp, 29 predicted proteins | sample 888171 | NCBI WGS metagenome assembly MIZB01 (sample SAMN05440186, study PRJNA335308) | marine metagenome | isolation source: marine water
CGACTCACTATAGGGCGAATTCGAGCTCGGTACCCGGGGATCCCACGAATCTATTGTTGATGATGATGATTTACCGCGTATCCAGGGTGACGCTCACGAAATCGTAGAAGCTTCAAAAAGAATTTCTGAAATTGTTAATGATTTATCTACACACGCAAGAGATGCAAGAACTACAGGAAATTCGACAATAAATTTAAATGATATAGCTGATAAATCTATGGAAATTTCAAAACATACAAGAAATTTAAATTCTATAGAAATAGTAAAACAGTATACTGCTGAAGCTGTAGTCATAGGAAGCTCGTCTGAACTTACTCAGGTAATTACTAATTTTGTTAATAATGCAGTAGATGCGATGAATGATAAAGGTAAATTATGGCTAATAACTAAAAGTTCAAAAAATATGTGCTCAATATCTGTGAAAGATAACGGTAGTGGAATGGATGAAGCTACTCAAAAGAAGATTTTCGACCCTTTTTTTACCACTAAAGAACCTGGTAAAGGTACTGGGTTAGGATTGCACGTAGTTAGGAAAATTATTGAAAAACACGACGCAGAATTAGAACTTGAATCTAAATTAGGCGAGGGAACTACTTTTACCATAATTTTTCCAACTATGAAAAAATAAGTAAAATTACATTACCGTTCATCTTTTCAAACCCAGCCGAATTGCAAAATAGGAAGTTAATCCCTATGAACCCATATCTTGCGCTAACGAGACCCGGAAATGTTGTACTGACTGCAGTTGCTGTAGTTGCTGGGTCTTTTATTGCAACTGGAGACAATATAGTAGATTTTCAGATAGAAATATTAATTGCATCAATTTCAGCAATGATGCTTGTTGGTGGAGGTAATGCACTAAATGATTATAATGATCGAGAATCTGATAAAGAAAATCATCCAAATAGACCTATTCCTGCAGGTTTGGTCAGTGCTGAAAATACTCTGCTTTACTCACAATTCCTGTTGGGAGGAGGATTATTAGTTGTTCTTTTTGGACTTGCCAATAAGCTACCTTTTATCATAGCATTAATAGGAACTGTAACTCTTATATCATATGAAAATCAGTTAAAAGCTCTAGGCATCTCTGGAAATATTGCAGTAGGGTTTATGTCTGGTGCAGTATTCCTTTTTGCTGGAATGGTCGTTAATGATCCGGGACCGACTTTATGGATATTTGGACTAGCTTTTCTAGCAACTATTTCACGTGAAATCATTAAGGACATTCAAGATCTGGAAGGTGATAAGGATAGATTGACATTGCCTGCAAGGATAGGGATTCAGAATTCTCTAATTGTAGCAGGCGTTATTTTGGTTACAGCCATTTCACTAAGCTATTCTGCTGTTCCTCAATTTGATGGAATGGCCTTAAACGCTTATTTAATTGGAATATCTGCAGCTAATTTACTAATGTTAATTGGATTTCAAAGCGCTAGGAATGAAAACTATTTCTCAGGTCAAAAGAGTATAAAACAAGGAATGGGTGTTGCAATGTTAGCATTTATCGCTTCTGCAGGCCTTTAGATATATTAATATATGTACATTTATACATGTATTTATGGACGCCGTTATTTTCAAAGCCTTAGGAAATGTTACGAGATTGAAAATAATTGAAATGCTGATGATTAAAGAACATAACGTTACCGACTTAACTAGAATATCTGGAAAAGATCAAACTACCGTATCGAGACATCTTGCAAATCTGAAAGAAGCAAAGATAATTTCTCAAAAAAGAATTGGAAGAAATAAAATATATGCAATTATAGACTCGAAAATGAAAGCTTGGTTGAATATGGCCGTAAGAAACAATAAAAAACCTGAGGAAAATACTCCACTTAGAGACAAAATAAAGGACTTTTTGACTAGTCAAAAGAAATAAATATGAATGATGAAGAGAAAGAAATTCTAGATGAGAGACTTGTTCGGTTAAGACAACTAAGTAAAAATCTAGATGAAAGCTTTACAATTCCGGGAACTAGAATTAAATTTGGAATGGATGCGCTACTTGGACTGGTGCCTGGAGGTGGAGACATAGTAAGTGGAATCTTTTCACTATACATGCTAAGAGCTGCAATCAAAATGAACCTGCCTAAACGAGCTGTATTCTCAATGCTTCTAAATATTATATTAGATACTACTGTAGGCGCCATCCCCGTTGCTGGAGACATATTTGATATCTTTTGGAAATCAAATAAAAGAAATTTAAAAATTATAGAAAAACATTTGGATAAGAAATCTAAAGATTAATCTATGAAATTATTAGGACAATCTACCCATGTATAATTTTTAAATTTGGAGTGTAGCTACTAATTTATTGGCTAATTTTGTTTTAGCTACTAAATTATGCTTTACCGAGTATGCGGTACATTCCAGTGCCACAAGTCCCACATGATCCTTTCATTGCTTTACGACCATTCTTCATTGTGACTTCTTGTCCGTTACCTATTTCTCTTTTGGCTTTACACTTTACGCAGTATCCTTCCATACACATACATCGAGGAAGATAGCATATAAAACAAGCGGCCGTAGAAGGCACTATATAAAGATTAGTATTCTATTATTTTCCTATTACTAGAGTAATATTTTTCTATTATTTTCCTATTATTTGCCTATTATTTTTCTATTAGGTTTTATATAGTGAATTGATAAGTAACTTACAGATAAAAATGAGCGAAGGCAAGGAAAAAGAAATGAGGCGCGTGCCAGTTACTGTTTTAACTGGATTTTTGGGCTCTGGTAAGACTACTCTACTAAATCACATTTTGTCAAGTACCGAACATAAAATGAAGTTCGCTATTGTTGAAAATGAATTTGGTGACATTGGTATTGATGAGAATATATTAGTCGAAACTTCAGAAGAAGAAATTATTGAAGTCGTTAATGGCTGTCTTTGCTGTAACGTAAGAGGAGACCTTACCGAGTTACTTTATGACATGTATGATAGAATCAAGGACTTTGATGGGTTGATAATTGAGACAACAGGGCTAGCTGATCCTGCTCCTGTTGCACAAACTTTCTTCGTTGATGACAAAATTTCAGAACGTTATGAACTTGATGGAATTATAACTGTAGTAGATGCAAAGAATATCATTCAACATGTGGAAGAAGAAAAGCCTGAAGGAATAGAAAATGAGTCTGTTGAACAGATTGCTTTTGCAGATAAAATCCTACTAAACAAGACTGATCTCGTAGATGAAGAAGAGCTGTTAAATGTTGAAAAACAGATAAAGGTAATCAATGGATTTGCACCAATCTTTAGAACTGAGCATGGAATCATAGATCCTAAAAATTTGATTAATATCGGCTCTTTTGATTTAAAAAGAACTCTTGAAATGGATCCTGAATTTCTTGATACTGACGCAGAACATGAGCATGATCAGCGTGTAACATCTATAAGCTCAAAATTCGAAGGATCTCTTAACGTTAATAAACTTAACAAGTGGATTGCAGAAATTATCGATAAAAAAGCAACGGATATTTTTAGATACAAGGGAATCTTATCAGTAAAAGGTATGGACAATAAGTTTGTATTCCAAGGAGTTCACATGCTCTTTGGTGGAGCATATAGCCAAGACCTTATGTGGGAAAAGGATGAGAAACGTGAATGCACTTTCGTTTTCATAGGAAGAGATTTGGACCACGAAGCGCTGGAAGCTGGATTCATGGAATGTAAGGCTGAAGAACTACGTTTTAACGTAGGAGACATGATTTACGCTAATGTAGGAGAATTTACAAAAGGTAAAATTTTGAAATGTTGGGATGAAGGCAATCCATACAGAGTAGAACTCCAAGATGATGAAAAGAAAAATGTGTGGGTTCCTATCGATGACGACGAATATGTTCGTAAAAAGGTTTAAGATAAGTCGCAACTAAATTGGTTCACTAAAAATGAAAGATATAGATAGCTTGGCTTCTATGTACGTCTGTGATAGCTGCTGCTGTGGAAATACTGAAAAAGGGCATAAGGAAGTTCCCGTAAATAAACTAAAAATTGCTTGGAAAAAAGAAAAATTAGACAAAAAAGTAAATCTTATCATTTCAAACTGTTTAGGGTATTGTAGTTTACATAATGTTACAATGCTAAAAAATGGAAGTAAAAAAACTTGGATAGGAAAACTGAATAGTAGAGAGCATTTTGAAGCTGTTATTACCTGGGCTCATAGTGTAGCTGAATTTGGAAATAAAGCCAAATTACCAAATATTTTAGTTCCACACCTTTTTTTACCTAGTGATATTTAAAAAAATTAGTTTAAATTTTGGGATGGGGAAAATAAAGGCCTTACTACAAATTGGATTATTGCTACACAACCAAAAATAATTGCTGAAACTAGAGCAATCATTGCGCCGCTTCCCGCTTCTAATTCTGCTGAATAATAAAGCCCTAAAAGAACTGAACTAAATCCAAAAAATTGTGACCACATGAATGAAGAGCGAAAGCTAGTACTTACCAACTGAGAGGTAGCTGAAGGTGTAACTAATAATGCAGTTACTAGTAAAGCTCCCATTACTTGAACCATACTAACAACAGTAGCTGCTGTAATTATACTAAAAGCAAGCCCAGTCATTCTTACTGGAATACCTTGAACTTGTGCTGCGAGCGGATCAATGCTAGTAATAAGTAAAATTTTATACGACATAAAAAGGAAAATTAAAGATATGACTGAAACGATACAAATCATATTAAAACTTTCTTTATCAATAAGTAATAAATTCCCAAATAAATAGCTTTCAACGTCAGTTGTTACACCTCCTCCCCACACTCTTAGAGAAACTAAACCTAAAGCTAACATTCCGGTTAAAAATATACCAATTGAAGCATCTCCTGAAAGTATTTCTCGTACTTGTAACTCATAAATTATTATTGCTGAGATAATGCTTAAGAAAAGAGCAAAATGTAACTCTGATGCAAGACCAAAAGCAATAGACAGAGCAACTCCGCCAAACGAAACATGAGCTAAACCGTCACCCAGTAATGCAAGATTTCTAATTAATAAAAATATTCCAAGAAAACCTGAAACAAGTGTAACTATTAACGCTGCAATTAATGATCTCTGAAGCATTTCCATTGTAAAAAAATAAGGGAAAATTTCACCTGGAATTATAGGTGCAAGAGCCTCCAAGAATGGAACGACTAATTTCAATATAATTTCGCCTACGTCTATCATTTCTCTGCAGTGTCCTTTAACTGGTATAATTTTTCTTCTATACCAACGCTTTCATGAATACGCTCTAGTCCTCGTAAATTGGCTAATTCGTCTAAACTAGGAAAACAATCTGAGGCTCCGTCATATCTAATTCTTTCCTCTAGATATATCATCCTATGCGAAGTTCGTTGAATAGCAGCTATGTCATGAGATACCATCAAAATAGTTTTTTGAGATTCATGGCAAAGCCTATCTAAAAATTTAAGTAAATAATTTCTAGAATTACGATCTACTCCAACAAGAGGCTCGTCTAAGATTATAAATTCAGCTTCCGAAGCTAAAACTCGTGCAATTACTGCACGTTGTCGTTGCCCTCCAGACAAGGTGTGAATACTCCTGCTTTGTACATCTTGTAAATCTGCCTGCCTAATAGCGCGATCTACTCTAGCATTCTGATCGGCGTTATATCTCCAAAACATGTTACCTGAATTTAGAGTACCTAGTTGAACAAGTTCCCTAACAGTTAATTTCATATTTTTTGGAATATTAGATGCATGTTGAGAAACCCAACCTAATTTCCTAAGTATAGAATTAGAAGGTGTTCTACTCCCATAAAATTCAACATGTCCCTGATTCGACTTAAGTATACCTAAAATCGTGAGGAGGAAGGTAGTTTTACCTCCTCCGTTTGGACCTACGAGTCCAACGAACTCTCCACGTTTAATAGTTAGGGACACTTCATCTAAAACCACTTTTTTTGAGCGACTTACAGATAAATTTTCGACTACGAGTAGAGAGTCCGTATGCATATTAAATTATTAGACAATGTCTAAAATTTCCTACGCGTACTTTTCTGCGTCAGCTTTCGAAAGAATTCTGAACATTTTGTGTTTTTCGCCGTCGATTGTAACAGATGCTTTTGCTGCAGGTCTGCCGTTTTTCATAGTAACTATTTGAAAATCTTTTTCTTCGACTTCGACTGATTTTTTTAGTTTTACATTATAGAATTGCATGTTTACCTCCTTTTATTTTTTTGTTGGTACTCGGAGCACCATATAAATTAGCACCCTATGCCTGTAACAAGGCTGTCAAGGTTCTTATTCATCAATGTCAGATAATTGTCCTCTGAGTCTTTAGGTGGCATTTCCATGGTATACAGTACTTCTACTGATACTGTAATGCCGTCGTCAGCTGCTTGTTGGACAATGCTATCTACAGTTGCAGTATTTGTATATTCTTCAATGTATAATACAGTTATTTGTTTTTCTTTGATTGTATTAACAACTTCTACTATATCACCAGGCGCGGCAGTTCCTTCAGGATCTAATCCATGTACTGTTACTATGTCAATGTCATACCTTTGAGCAATGTAAGAGTAAGCATTGTGATTGGCTACAACTGTCTTGTCAGCATTTGCTACATCACAAGAACCACCCTCACCGAATGCTGCAGTGTAATCTAAGTCTATTTTATCAAGACTTGCTGAAAAATTTTCTGCATTTGCTTTGAAATCTGCTTCACCTTCAGGGAATTTTGCAATAAAGGCTTCTAGAACAACGTTTACTTGAGCCTTGTAAGCAACTGGACTTAGCCAACTGTGTGGATCATAGTCAAAAGCTTCTTCATCTTCATCTGCAACTATCTCATCGCCATCATCCGAGTGATCACCTTCGTCAGAGTGGTCTTCACCATCTGAATGATCGCTGTGATCGTCATGGTCATCGTGATCGTCATGGTCATCGTGATCGTCATGGTCATCGTGATCGCCAGCTCCCATCAAAATGAAATATTCAATGCCTGAAGGTAAAGCAAAACCATAGTCTCCTTCTTCTTCAACATGAAGAGTAGCGAAGGCGACGTGATGGCCATCATGATCGTCGTCATCGTCTTCTTCCCAAGCATGCCAGAACTCATCAAAGGAAATTAAAGAGTCGTTATTGGCGTCAGACCAATTTAATGCATCTTGAGGAGTTGGAATGTCATCGCCTTCGATGTCATCATCGTGCGTTTCATTGTCACCGTGATCATCGTGCGTTTCATTGTCACCGTGATCATCATCCCCATGGCCTTCATTCTCTTCGTCGTACTCGCCTATTGCAGGAATGAAAGACTCAAGTTCAGTCAGGTTTAGGAAGCCATCACCATTTGCGTCTGAACTATTGAACATGGCCATTAAGTCAATCATCTCTTGATGATGGTCATCATGGTCATCGTGAGTTTCATTGTCATCATGGTCATCGTGTCCCTCTCCATCACTGTGGTCATCATGGCCATGGTCATCGTGTCCACCGCCTTCTTCTGCAACGTGTTCAACGTCATCGCCAGCTGAATCTTTCAGGTAGTGCTGAGTATTTTCGAATTCATAAGGACTGTGAGCTGTAAATGCTGCAAAACCTGTCATTCCAGTTGTGTCCATGTTGAATGAAGACATATCCGCAGTTTCGTCTACAACAAGATTAAAGCAAGAACCCTCAGGCGCAATAGGAGTCATAGTGCCTCCGTCTTGAACATCTACACAGGAATCTCCTTCGATAAGAGCTTCTGCGTCTCCTTCTAATGAATGCATGGTAGCTTCTGTTGGAGTATCAGTTGGAATAATTACAACTTTCATACTAGGATCTGCGTAAGCACCATCTTTCTTCTCCATAGTCCAGGTATGAGCTGAATCGGTAATACTGAAAATTCCTGCCCATTCATATGGACCAGAACCATGTCCATGGTGGTGGTGAGCGTGACCGCCCATCATCTTGAGAACAACCATATCAAACTCGGTAGCTGCTCCGTATTCAAATTCTAATAGATATTCTCCTTCTTCAAGGTGGAAAACGGATACAACAGTATCTGATGGACAACCTGATGGATTTTCAATGACTTTTTCAGCGGATGCATGGTTATGCTCTGCGTGAGCATCATGATCATCACCATGGTCTTCGTCTCCATGGTCTTCGTCTCCATGGTCTTCGTCTCCATGGTCTTCATGATCATCATCCATTTCAGGGTAAGATACCTTGTGAGTCATAGCTTCTGCATGAATTTCAACATCTCCTGCCTCATCGTGATGATCTGCAAGAGTTACTTCCTCGTAAGCATCTTCATTCAAGGTTTCACATATTTCACTTAGGAGTATTGACTGATAGTCTAATGTCTTTTCGCCTGAAGGCATTGCGTGAGTTTGAACAACATCTGGTGCATCGTTACCTAAATCTGATATTGCTTTATCCACCCATGTTTCAAGACCTAGACCGTGATAAAGGAATAAATCTGAATTCTGAAGTCTAGCAAGATCTGAAACTGAAGGGGCGTAATTGTGAACATCAGTACTGGACGAACTAATAAGCTCAACTGTAACTCTATCTCCCCCTACTCCTCTAGCAAGCTCTGCAACGTGGTAAGTAGACGCCATGACGGTTCCAAGAGTAGAGTTTGTAACTACTGTATTAGAGTCATCAGTGGAAGAATCATCAGATACTGTACTAGTGCTGGAATCCTCTTCGTCTGAGTCTATACAACCAACAAAACTAGAAAAAACCATTACCATTGCAAATATCAATGCTGATGCTTTAGTACTCATCTAACAGCACCCCAATGTACAATCGCAATTTACTTCAGGGCCGTGATTATGATTAAATTCACATGAAGGATACAAGGAATCTATAGCTCCTTGATCTAAAGCCCATTTTAGTAAGTCTGAAATTAACTGAGAACGGCTAATTCCGTCTATATTAGTTTTCCATCCATCTAGTTGCTGAACTAGAGAGACTGGAATATCTGCTGATACTTTTGACAAAGCATACCTTGAACGTCGCGTCATACTGAGTTGTAGCCAATATACTATAAATAGATTATTATCCTATTAGGATTCTATTATTTAGCTAATTTAGCGAAATTACTCTTTATAAACTGGCTAGCTAAAAATACATTATTAATTTCCAATATCTTAGAGTAACTAGTGCGTAAAATCTATCTATAAATAAATATAATAATCTAACTCTTAATGGATATTAATGAACGAAAATATCGTACAAATTGGAGTAGCTTTGGTAATCGTCAATCTAGTTGCATGGGGCGGATTTACAATGCTTCAAGATGATAATACTAAAGAGTACATAGATAGAGTGATCTATCAGCAACCTGATGTTGATATTGCTAATGTAACCGTAACTATTGATTATAGTGGAATGGAAGCAAACGCTACCGCTAACACAAATATGACCAATGTAACTTACGACGTAACTGTAATTGATGACACGTCTGCCTTTAACGCTACGGTGGAAGCAAGTAAAGGAAATTTTGGATTAAAATTTACTTGGTTTTCGTCTTTTAATGGTGCATTCATTGATGAAATAGATGGAATTCCAGGAAGTCCTTGCTATTGGGAATTAATCTACAATGGCAATTCCTCATCTGTTGGAGCGTCAAGCCTGATACTTCAAGAAAATGATTCGATAACCTGGAAATATAACACAGATTACTGTTAATCAGTTGCAAATATCATATCATCGCTTTTGAAAGCTTTGAATTCGAGTGCATTACCGCACGGATCTAAGAAAAACATTGTAGACTGTTCGCCTGGCTCATCTTTGAATCTGGTGTGTGGCTCAATTATAAAATCAATACCCGATTCTTCCAATACTTTAGATAATGAATGCCAAGTTTCTTGTTCCAGTATCACGCCAAAATGGCTTGCTGGAACCTCATCCCCATCAACTGGATTTGTTTGAGCAATATCCATTGAATCTACTAAATGAGCTACAACTTGATGACCATACATATCAAAGTCTATCCATCTATCTGAACTTCTACCCTCTTTACATCCAAGAGTTTTTGTATAAAATTGCCTAGTTTTTTCTAAGTCATCAACAGGAAAAGCAAGGTGGAATGGCCGCATAGAACAACATTATGTTGCTCTTTTTACGTATTGTCTTAAGTAGAATCATTGCTAATGAGCACTATGAATGAAACTATTCTCATTGCCGCAATTGTTGTCTATGGATTATTCATAATTTTTGGTACTAAATGGGTTTTTGAATTTATGATGGCGCGGAATATGAAAGAAAATGTTGCAATTTACTATAACCGTAAAATCTTACATATGTTTTGTGGAGGCTTAATAGGTATGATGGCTCCGTCAATTCTAAGTGAACCCATTTACGCACTTTACATTGGAATTTTATTCACAATTATAACCTACATTCCTTACTACACTGGTCACTTGCTATATTGGGTTCAAACTAACGACAACAAAAACGATGTTAATTTTTGTTTCATGGCAGGAGCTTCTGTTTACTTAATTTGGGAAATACTAGGAGATCCGTACTTAGCCATAATTCCTCTTTTGTTTATGGCCTTTGGTGACGGAGTAACCGGAATTGCTAGAAACTTAAAATTTGGTTACCGAACCAAAAATCCAATTGGAAATGTATTCATGGCAATTGTTTGCATTCCAATGGGATATTATTTGGGTGGCTTGTCTGACCCTGCCCTGCCCATTTGGGGAGTGATAGCTGCCATTGTAGCTACTTTTGTCGAAAGATATGAGTTTGGCCCTATAGATGATAACATCCTGATAACTGTAAGTGCTACTATCGTACTATTTATCGGCAATGAAATTGGACCTTTAACCGGGTAATTTATGTGGCTTGGCTAAATTTGATTCCATTAATTTCAATTCATCGATTCCACTTATCAATATTTTTGAATCAGGCATAAGTTCTTCATCTGGTATTTTTCCTTCGTATTCCATTTTCGAAAGGATATGTTTCATACAATTTAGCCTTGCTTTTTTCTTATTATCTGAACGAACAATTGTCCAAGGTGAAAGTGTTGTATTTGTTTCTAACAACATCTGGAATTTGCGCATTGTGTATTCTCCCCATAAATCTTGAGCTTGCATATCTACTGGAGATAATTTGTATTGTTTCAATGGATCTTTAGACCTTTTTTCAAAACGCTTCAGTTGCATTTTCTTAGAAACTGAGAAATATAATTTAATCAATATTATTCCTTCTTTGACTAATATTCGTTCAAAAATAGGTGCATATTTTAAGAATTTTTTATGTTGTTCATCAGTACAAAAACCCATCACTGGCTCAACCATTGCTCTATTGTACCAACTTCTATCAAAAAGTACCATTTCTCCTGCAGAGGGTAAATGATCTGTATATCTTTGGAAATACCATTGTGTTCTTTCAGTATCACTTGGCTTCTCCAAAGCTACAACTCGGGCACCTCGAGGATTTAGATGCTCTCTAATCCTTTTGATTGTTCCTCCCTTACCTGCCGCATCTCTACCTTCGAAAAGCATAACAATTCTCTGGCCAGTTTTCTTAACGTGATTTTGTAATTTTAAAAGTTCAATTTGTAACTTTAATTTTTCTTCTTCATAGGCTATTGTAGATTTAGGAATCCAAACTTGTATCTTTTTGTCTGAACCTTTGGCATCCTTGTTTTTCAAGGCTTCACCTTCTGATAATTTAACCTTCTTATTAGCTACCACGGAACGTTGTCACTGTCCCGCTTAATATAAGATTTGTTATTTCAGCTAAATTTCGTAATCCTCTACCGCGTAAGCAAATAGGTTATGATAATATGTATTACCACCACCAGGATAGGCTATCATAAAAAGTAAATTGTTATTGACTACCATTAAATTTTGAGGATCACCAGAAGTAGTTCCAGACCAAAATTCGTGCACCATTACTGTACCTTCTGGGGTTCCATCTGATTTCCATAATTCATAACCTGTTGGTTGTGTACGCAATGACATGTAAAATTCACCATCATACATAACTGGTGTCCCAGAAATATAAACGTCACTGCTATGAACGTCTAAATCCATTATCATTTGTTTGCCGTCTGTCATGAAAAGACGCTGACTATCTCCATCGTGAGCTACAAAGTAAAAATAGTCCTCAGTGTTGAAATAAATATTAGGGTTTGAACCGGAAGAACCATCGCGTATATCTGAAAACATCATGGTTCCCTCTTGCGTTCCATCTGTATACCATAGTTCACTGCCATGTGTACCATCATCAGCATTGAACCAAAGCTTGTCACCGAATTCAAAGAAACAAGCTCGATAGTAACAATATGTTGAACCATAATTATTGCCGTTGGAGTCTTCTTCCTTTATATCTTTGAACATTCGAGTTCCGTTGGCAGTTCCATCAGTTACCCATATCTCCATTCCATGTAAACCGTCGTCAGCTGTAAAAAATATTTGGTCTCCAAATTTATAATATGGCTGAAAAGAACTGTCGCACTCCATATCACACCCATAAGTTGAACCATAATTATTGCCGTTGGAGTCTTCTTCCCTTATATCTTTGAGCATTCGAGTTCCGTTGGCAGTACCGTCTGTCATCCAAGGCTCACTACCATGCTCACCATCATCAGCAATGAAATACATTGTATCTCCGATGATTGTGAAACCGTTAGGACTTGAACCATAGTTATTGCCGTTAGAGTCTTCACCTCTTATTTCTTTAACTAAATAAGTGCCATTTTCGGTTCCATCAGTGGCCCAAAGCTCCTCGCCAGTTGTACCATTGTTAGCTCCAAAGTAGAATTTATCATTAAAGTAGTGGAAACCATTGTAGCCATAAAACCCTGAATTTGTTCCCGGATTAATATCTTTGACCATGTTTGTTCCGCTTTCTGTACCATCAGTCACCCACAACTCATAACCATTGAGTGAAGTTGATGCTCTGAAAAATAACAAATCTTCAGTCTGGCCAATAATCCAAGGATAAGAATCTGCCTCTCCAGAGTTTATATCTTTTAGCATTTCGGCGTTACCATAATAATCCATAGTCCACAACTCGTAACCATAATCTGCGCTTCCATCATATCGATAATAGAATTTTCCGTTAAATTCAGTTAGAGCGTACATGTATCCACTTGTATTGTTGGTAACTGCTGACATTCCAGCTTTACAAACTGATGCTGAATGGTCTATTTCGCCGTCCTCAAGGACATGATTTCCTGCATTACCATTGTTATCTCCATTGTCAATACCTGATGAGTAACTCATTACATATTCAGTAGGGCAGTCTCCATCGAAATTCCAATTGGTTATAGACTGATAAGTTTTCCACTCCTCAAATTCTGCCATCATGTCATCATACTCTGTTGAAAGGTCATCGAACTCCACAAATAGTTCATTATATTGTGCTGAAAGATTATCATATTCTGTCTCTAGCATTGAAAAGTTGCTATCAAGCATAGAGTATTCCGATTGCAATGATTCCAAATCAAATTTGTAAGCATTAAAATCATCTTCAAGTGAATTAAAACTAGAATTCAAGTTTTCAAATGAATCATGTGCCATATCTAGATCGCTGTTTGACGTTTCTAATTCATCTCTAAGATTAGATAGTTCTTGTTCTTGGTCTGCAATCGTTGAGTTCATAACTTCGTTATGAGTGTTAGTAACTGCAATCTCAACTTCTAAATCTTTGATATCATTTTGTAACTCTATATTTTTTGTTAGAGCTGTTTCATAATTTGCTGCTAATGTTGATAAATCTGCCGCTAAATTTTCATAGCTAGCAGTCAAATTAGCAAACCTTTGGCTTAGCTCTTCTTCATCCAAATTTGAAACTGGATCTAATATCTCGTCAGTTGAGGAGGTATCTTCACCATCTATACATCCTGTAAACGTAGTCACGCACAATAATAGTGCGACAATTGCGGCCTTATTCATACTACTTGAATACGACTAGGGTATTTATTATGTTATTAAATTAGTCGTCATTGGATTCCCATTGATTAGGGTCTCCACGTCCAGCTATTTCAGAAGAATCTGTCCAATTAGTTTCATTCCACATTGCATGACCCCATGCTACACCTGCTGCACTCGAGCCTGAGAAATCTGCACCGGATAAATCTGCATAATCAAAATGAGAATCTGACAAATCTGCGAGCGTAAGGGCTGCACCTCTAAAATTCATGCAAGATAATTCAAGACGGTAACAACCACCTGTTTGATTATATCTCCAGCCCTGATTGTAAGTACTACCTCCCGGACCAGATTCTGTATCCCAACCTAACGTAGAACCGCCAAAGTGTACATTCGTCATGTCTGCTCTACGAAACTGTGTGTCTACAAAGCGAGCATTCGTAGGATAGAATTCAGAAGTATGTGTTTCTTCATTATCTGATGAGTATAAGGAGTGATAATAGCCTTCAGGTAACTGTGTAACGCAAATTTTTGAGTTGTCCAGTTTTGTATTATTCAAATCTGCACTCATAAAATCGACGCAATTAACGTAACGGAAGTTATCAGAAAAATACATATCATATTCCTCTATCCATTCTTGATCTCGAGAATAATCATAACTATCAGAATAATCATAACAGTCATCGTTATCTCCATCATCATTAGCATCAATACAGTTTTGGAAATAATTGCCACTTGCCTTCATAACAGACAAAAAGCCAGAAGGAAGGTTTGAACTTACTTCCATGGCTGAGTGAGACATATCTGCAAACGCAAAAGTAGCTTCAATGAAAGATACTGAAGCATAAGTTACTCCTACCATCTTTGTGGACGGCCCATCTGCAATTTTAGAAAAGTCTGATTCATCGAAATTACTTACTTCAAAAGTGCTATGATCTAAACTTGCCCCTTTCCAAGAGGATTCTTGACCTTCTACAAAGTAGAAATAACAGTCATTAGCCTTGACACGGTCAAAATTAGATCCAATTAAAGTTGTGTGATGGATAATGCAATTGTGCATCTCAGTATTTTCAAAATTTGAATCCTCAATACTTGAGTCTACTATTTCTACTGCATTCCAGTGCGAATTGGAAACGCTAGTATCTTCAAAATTTACTAAACGGAAGTATGCGCCATTCGCATGACTGTGGTCTAACTTTGCGCCCGAGAAATTATTCCCTACAAATCTTGCACCATCTAAATTTGCTTCACTTAAATCTGCATTACTAAAGTCTATACCTGATAAATCTTGGCCTGATAAATCTACACCGACTAAATCTATGCCTGAAACACCATTCTCCTTAATTTTTTGCACTAATAGCATTTTCATAAAAACATATCTTTCATGCTCATCCATTAAACTCATCAATGTTAATTGATTCAAACCGTTAACTAGTTCAGCTAAGTCGTTTGACATGTTAGATACTTCAAGCTGAAGTAAAAATTGGTCTTTTTTAATTTCTCCCATTTCATCCATGTCATCGTGCAAATGATCTAAATCATTACTAAAACTTTTCAAATCTAATTCCAGAACTAATAAATCAGTCTCAAGATCTCCAATCATATTCGAAAGTGAAGAATTCATTACTTCTTGTGATGATTTTAGAGAGTTAAAATCATTTAGAAACTCATCGACTTTAGTTTGTAAAGTTTCAAGATCTTTAGACACATTGCTAAGATCATTTTGACCTACTGGTTCAACTTGTTCATTTTCATCAAGGACTTCAAGGTCTGATGATTCATCGCCACCAATACAACCTGTAAAACTTGAAACGCAAAATAGCATTACAATTATCACTGCTTTATTCATAATTAAGCAATGTAGGTATCTATTTATTGTTTAGAAAACCTACTCATAAAATCCCAGGCAATTTGAGCAGTATCAACTGTTCCCTGATTACCAGGCTCAGGAGACCCAGGATCATTTTTCACATACACATTATGAGTTCCTGAGTGAAGAGTAACAAGCGATACTTCTGATCCATTATCGCAATCTGTAAATTCTTGAACATTGTAAAATGTATCTTGTTCGCTTAATACTGGAGTGTCGCCTGAACATCCATTCATTTCTTTCCAAGTGTATAAATTTTGAATTGCGCCTGTATCCCAAACTTCTTGTTGAAAGAAGAAACCTGTTGGTCCAACGTGAGCATACGGTGCAATTGGATCCAAGAAACCATGAATTTCCATAATAGGTATTGCTGAATAACTAGAATCTTCGCTGCCGATAAAGTACATCGACATACAAGCTACAGCCGTTATTAAGTCAGATTCTTCATTTGCTAATGCTTGGGACATTGCACAACCATTAGACCAACCTGTAAAATAAATTCTATTTGAATCAATAGGGAAATTATCTATCATTTGAAGAGCCAAAGTGCGTATAAATCCAAAATCGTCTATACCTTCTTCTCTGGCCGGATCGCAACATTCTCTAAAATTCCATGAATTTCCAAATCCTTGAGGATAGATGATTATTGCATTATTTTCTCTGGCAATTCTGTCCATATCTGTCATATTGTACTGCTGTTGTGCAGTTCTTTCTAGGCCGTGTAAATCAAAAATTAAGGGTATTGACTGAGTATCATCTGTTTGTTCTGGAACATACAGAATCCAGCATCTCTCAATTCCATTATGCTCAAAGCATTCATCTCGTAATCCTCTAAAAAAAGAATTATTGTCCTCAGCTGGAGGGTCTTCAGGCTCTTCGGGCTCTTCTGGTTCTTCTTCTGCAGTATCATTTGTTTCCTGAACCTGTTCTTGTTGAACTTCTACCTCATCAGAATCCTGTGATTGGTAAATGAAAAAATACCCATATGCACCGCTTGCGCCTGTTACCAAGAGCATGGCGATTACAATTAGGGTCATTTTTTTCATATTTTTTAAATTTCTAGCGATGAACTATATTCGCCACTGCAAGCCAAAGAATTCATTTCAGCCCTGTGATGAAATACTGCATATGTGGATTCAAGATTATCCTTTTGACCATTCCATGTTTTCAATGCTGATTGCTGTAATGCTCGACCATATGAAAAACTCAAAGCCCATGGATGATCTCCCATTTTGTTCATCGCATTCAAGTGTTCTGTAGCTTCTACTTCAGATTGGCCGCCTGATAAGAATACTATTCCTGGAACTTCAGCAGGTACTGAAGCTGTGAGGCACTTAACTGTCATTTCTGCAACCTTCATCATATCTCCTTGAACTTCACACTCACTTCCTGATACAACCATATTTGGTTTCAATAAAATTCCTGGCAAATAGACGCCTTCGTTTTCTAGCTCTTTGAAAACAGTCTTCAATGTCTTTTCAGAAACTTCATAACATGTCTCAATTGTGTGATCTCCATCCATCAAAACTTCAGGTTCAACTATAGGTACTAATTCTGCATCTTGGCAAGCTTTTGCATATTTTGCTAGAGCTGATGCATTGGCCTGAATACATTCATCTGAAGGGATTCCCTCTCCAATTGTAATTACCGCTCTCCACTTCGCAAATCGAGCTCCCTGCTTGTAATATTCTAAGCACCTTTCGTATAAACCATCCAAGCCTTTTGTTAACTTTTCAGAAGGTGAAGAATCCATAGGGTGGGCTCCTTTGTCAACCTTAATGCCAGGATAAATTCCCTTAGATTCTAAAATTTTAGACAAACGAGTTCCATCTTTAGCTTCTTGTACTAATGTTTCTTCAAATAAAATAACTCCTGAAATATAATCTTCAACTCCATCCGTATCGAATAAGGCTTGACGAAAATCTCTTCGGTTTTCTTCGGTGTTTTCTTGATCAATTAAAGCCAACCTCTTTCCCATAGTTGGTGTGCTTTCGTCAGCTGCCAAAATACCTCTGTTAGAAGCGACAATACCGCTTGCGACTTTAGCTAAACTTTCTTTATTCATAACATCGCAAAACGGCCTCAATAAAACAATTAGGGGTTATTCTTGACCGATATCTTTCAACAAATCTGAGAACCAAGGTTGTGTAGTATCAAATTCTTTCCCACCTTCTATCGATTGTAAGTCAATCAAACCCAAATCTCCTGAATTATTTTCATCAAGCCCTACTAAACCACTCTGTCCATTAATTGCTAATTCTGCCGCCATAAATGCTGATTTTTTTATCAATTCCAAATCTCTTGAACCTGGTTTAGCAGACCTTGCAAAATATCCGCTTTTCTGAATTAATGTCTTATCGGCACCTAAAGCTTCGGAAAACTGTTTAGCAAACCATTGCCCAGGATTAATATCATCTAATCTTACATGCCCAAAAGCATCTCTCGGTACTGATTCTCCTCTTGATTCTATTTCTCTTACAATCGTATCCATGCCTGCACCTTCACTCAAAAATATGTTAACACAATCATTTTCGTCCATTATTTTGCGAAGTCTTGCAGATTCTGATTCAAAATCGATATTTTTTTCCGGAATATAAACTGCATGTACATCCCATCTTTTTCTTGAAACAAATAATTCTGGTAGATACGCTTTTTTATCTAAAAGTTTCCTATATTCCAATGCAGTTCCTGCAGTAAGCCAGCCACAATGCCTTCCCATGACTTCGTGAATAATTAATTGTCTACGGCTTGTAGTATTTTCGTTAACTATATTTTGGAAAAACCTAGCTCCTTGTTCAGCTGCAGTCCATGCGCCTAATGTTTGCTTAACTGGAATAACATCATTATCAACAGTCTTAGGAAGGCCCACCACTGTTAGCGATCTGCCTGAATTTTTTAAGTGCTTAGCTAAAGCTGCCGCCATTGTATTTGTATCATCTCCTCCGATTGTATGCAAAATATCAATTTCATCTTTTTCTAATTGTTTTGCAGCTACATCTAAAGGAATCTCTCCTTCTTTTACGAATCCTTTTTTTATGCAATCTTCAACATTAGTTAATTTAACTCTACTATTACCAATAGGACTTCCTCCGAAATTATACAAAACATGATGGTTCTTTTTTACTTCATTAGAAAATTCTACTGATTCTCCGAGTAAAAGTCCTCTGTATCCGTGCATATATCCTATCATCTCAATATTTGGATTTAATTCATTATACTTTTCAATTAATCCTCCTATTGATGCTGATAGGCAAGGGGCAATTCCTCCGCTTGTCAAGAATGCTACTTTAGGCATGATTGGTTAAGAGGGGGAGACATAAGTATTATGTATCTTCTGAAAATCATCTCTTTTAAATACTACTTTCCAATGAATAGGGTTTGAAGCATAGGAAAAACTATATGTAACGTAATATTTTGTACTAAAATCGTGTTTGAACTAGAAAAATATGCTATTTTAGAATAGATGTTATATAAACCACCCGACTGGCCACAAGCTCCAATATCATTAATCTAACGGTTAGCGAACAGTAGGGCCTGTAGCTCAGCTAGGTAGAGCGTCCGGCTTTTAACCGGACGGCCAAGGGTTCGAATCCCTTCAGGCCCGCCATAATGATTTGGAAAAAAGGATGCCAAAATGAACGACAACATACTGTGGTTAAACAAGCTCGTACCGAAGCACATTTTGCTTAAGGAATCTGATATTGAAGGAAAGCTAAGTCCTTTGAATATAACTAGAGACCAGTTGCCTAAAATACTTTTGAAAGATCCTGCTTTGAAAGCACTAGATGAAGAAGCTAAACCGAACGACGTTGTAGAAGTTCATCGTTTTAGTGAAAGTGCAGGCAGTAACCTCGCATACCGATTGGTGGTGGAAGAATGAATTCACGAGCATTAATCAAAGGTTTCTTCGATAGCCGTAGTGTTTCCGGGCCAAGTGCTGCACTAGTTAACCATCAATTGGGTTCTTTTAATGATTTCCTACCTCACGACAAAAACCAAGCCCCTTGGATGCAGAGAGTTGTTGATAATATCTCTGTGGGAGCTGATGAATCTCTAAGAGGAGCAATACGCTTAGAATTAGGTGACCTAGATGTTATCGTTAATTTGGGAAAAATTAGAATCGGAAGGCCAATGGTTTACGAAGCCAATGGTTCACAAACTGACTCTATTCCTATGATGGCACGTCTAAGAAATATGACGTACGCAGCTCCAATTTACTTAAATTTTACAATTGTTGAAGAAGGAATAGAAATTGAAGAAGTAGAGGAAGAAATAGGAAATATGCCTGTTATGGTAAAATCTATTCTTTGTAATCTTCACAGGAACTTTTTGACTGGAGAAGGTTCTAGCGATGCTGAATATCGTGAGGGACTAAAGGCAAAATCTGAAGATCCTATGGACCCTGGCGGTTACTTTATTGTAAACGGAACCGAACGTGTTCTTGTATGTCTTGAAGATTTAGCGCCTAACCGTGTAATGGTTGAACAAGAAGAAAGATACCAAAGACAAACTGAGTTAGCAAAAGTTTTCTCACAAAGGGAAGGTTTCCGAGCTTTAACTGTTGTCGAAAAGAAGAAAGATGGTATTCTGTCTGTGTCAATTCCCGTTGCATCTGGACAAGTGCCTCTTGCAATTTTACTAATGGCGCTTGGAATGGAATCTGCAGATGACATAATGGCTGCAATTACAGATAACAAAGATTTACAAAATTTAATTTTAGCCAATATTGAGGAAGTGCATAATGAAGAAGGAATTTACACTACACAAGAAGCATTGGAATATTTAGAAAGAAGATTTGCTGCAGGTCAATCAAAAGAATACAGAAAGAAGAGAATTAACTACATCTTGGATAACACCTTACTACCTCACTTGAGTACTACAGAAGACTCAAGAATGAAAAAGGCAGTTTTCCTTGGACGTATGTCAAGAGAAGTCCTAGAGTTACACGTAGGAGATAGGAAACCTGATGACAAAGATCACTACGCAAATAAAAGATTGAAATTAGCTGGAAACTTAATGGAAGAATTATTCCGTTCTGGACTTCAAGCCTTACTAAATGATATGAAATACCAAATGGAACGCTCTTACTCAAAGAGAAAAGAGAACCGAGTTCACCATGCCGTAAGAAGGGATGTATTAACAAATAAAATAATGCATGCAATGGCAACCGGTAACTGGACTGGTGGACGTGCTGGTGTTTCTCAATTACTAGATAGAACATGTAACATGTCTACTCTATCGCATTTACGAAGAGTTATTTCTCCGCTAACCCGATCGCAGCCTCACTTCGAAGCTCGCGATTTGCATCCTACTCAATTCGGTAGGTTATGTCCGAATGAAACTCCAGAGGGGCAAAACTGTGGTTTAGTTAAAAATTTAGCGCTAATGGTCGATGTTTCAGAGAATGTACCAAATCCAATCATTATGGATTCAATAGCAAATCTAGATATTCAAGATATCGATAAAGCAAATCCGGAATGGGGTAAAGTATACTTTAATGGAGATTTAATTGGCGCTCACAAAGCGCCAACTGACCTTGTAAAAGAAATGGTTCAAAGAAGAAGGCAAGGGCTAATTAGTAATGTTGTGAACGTACGATATGATGATTCTTTGAATGATGTTATTATCAACAGCGACCCTGGAAGAATAAGAAGGCCGTTAATGATTATTAAGCGAGGAAATAAATTAGCTATAAAAGATAATGATATTGAAGCCTTGAAGAATGGAAAATTGGTTTGGGAAGATTTAATTGATAAAGGCGTCATTGAATATATTGATGCTGAAGAAGAAGAGAATTGTCTAATAGCATTGAACACCGATTATTTGACTGAAAAGAAGAAAACTCATTCTTACTCGCACATGGAAGTTGATCCTTTGACTATCCTTGGAGTTGCCACGTCTAACGTTCCATTCCCTGAACATAATTCAGCCCCACGATGTACAATGGGTGCAGGTATGTCAAAACAATCTTTAGGTATGGGTCAAGCTAATTACAGAATAAGACCGGATACCAGAGGACATTTGCTACATTATGCACAAAGGCCTATGCTTCAAACTGAAGCTATGAAGTATAATACGCTGAGAGCAAGACCTGCTGGACAGAACCTAGTTGTTGCAGTTATGTCTTATCATGGGTATAATATGGAAGATGCGCTGATTTTCAATAGAGGTTCTATTGATCGTGGAACCGGAAGATCAACCTTCGTTAGAACATACATGTCTGAAGAAAGAAGATATCCTGGCGGTCAGGAAGACAGATTTGTAATTCCTGGTCCTGAAGTACGTGGTGCACGTTCAGAAGAAGCTTATTTCTATCTTGAAGAAGATGGATTGATTTACCCCGAAATTGACTTGAAAGGTAAAGAAGTTTTAATTGGAAAAACCAGCCCTCCAAGATTCTTAGCTGAACCAACCGATTTCTTAAGCCCTCAAAAAGTTAGAGAATCATCGCTAACTGTAAGGCATGGTGAAAAGGGAACTGTGGATTCAGTTATGCTTTCTGAAACCGAAAATGGTTCTAGAATTGCAAGGATAAGAGTTAGAGATCAACGTGTTCCTGAAATGGGAGATAAGTTTGCTAGTAGGCACGGACAAAAAGGAGTTATTGGACATATGGTTCCACCTGAAGGAATGCCTTTCACAGAAGACGGAATTACTCCTGATTTAATCATCAATCCTCACGCAATTCCATCGCGTATGACTGTTGCCCACGTTCTTGAAATGATAGGTGGTAAAGTAGGCAGTATGGAAGGCCGTGCTGTAGACGGTAGTGCATTCTCGGGTGAAAAAGAAAATGATTTGAGAGATGCATTGTCACAATATGGCTTGAAACACAGTGGAAGAGAGGTTTTGTACGATGGACAAACAGGCCGCCGTATAGATGCTGAAATTTTTGTTGGAGTTATTTACTACCAAAAATTACACCACATGGTTTCCGGAAAAATGCATGCTAGATCAAGAGGGCCTGTCCAGCTTCTAACAAGACAACCAACTGAAGGTCGTGCAAGAATGGGAGGACTAAGATTCGGAGAAATGGAACGTGATTGTTTGATTGCACACGGTGCTTCGATGGTTATCAAAGACCGTTTACTTGATGAAAGTGATAAAACTGTACAATACGTAGATAGTCAATCTGGACACATTGGTTACCTAGATAGACGAGGTGTGTTAACTTCCCCAATGGGAGATAATACTTCCATTTATCCAGTTTCTATGTCTTATGCGTTTAAATTACTTCTAGAGGAATTAAAATCACTTGGAATCGTTGCCAGATTAAGATTGGAGGATTTATCATGAGGGAAATGATTCCAAAGAAAATTGGTAAGATCGATTTCGCATTGATGGGGCCTAAAGAAGTTCGAAAGTTATCTGCAACCAAAGTAATTACTGCAGACACATATGACGACGATGGATTCCCAATCCCTATGGGATTAATGGATTTGCATATGGGAGTTATTGAACCTGGATTGAGATGTAAAACAAGCGGAAGAAAAATGGATGAAGACCCTGGTCACTTTGGTCACATCGATTTGGCTATGCCTGTAATTCACTCAGGATACTCCAAAACTATTAAGGATATATTGAATGCAACACATCCAAGTTCTGGAAGATTAATGCTAACTCAGGATAGAATTGATCATTACACTAAGCAAATCAGGGCACTTATGGACTCTGACGCTGGAACAACCGTTTCTATTGGTGGAATATCAAAAAGAGCTATTAGAGAAGCTACAAAATCTAAAAGCTGTCCTCATTGTGGAGAACCAAAAATCAAAGTTACATTAGATAAACCAACTACGTTCAGAGAAGAAGGAAGAAAGCTAACTCCTAAGGAAGTTAGGTCAAGGCTTGAAAAAGTACCTAATTCTGATTTGCTATGTTTAGGTTTCAATCCTGAAATTACAAGGCCTGAGTACATGGTACTAACTGTGCTTTCTGTTCCTCCGGTCCCAATGAGGCCCTCTATTACTTTAGAATCTGGAGAACGTTCAGAGGATGATTTGACTCACAAGTTAGTCGATGTACTAAGAATTAATCAACGTTTAAGAGAAAATCGTGACGCTGGAGCGCCTCAGTTAATTGTTGAGGATTTATGGGAATTGCTTCAATATCACATTACTACCTACTTTGACAACCAGACTGCAGGAATTCCTACAGCAAGACATCGTTCAGGAAGGCCGTTGAAGACTATTGTTCAAAGATTGAAAGGGAAAGAAGGGCGTTTCCGTTCTAATCTTTCAGGAAAACGTGTTAACTTTTCTGCACGTACTGTAATTACGCCTGATCCATATCTGAGTATTAATCAGGTTGGAGTTCCAGAGCTTGCAGCCAGAGAATTAACTGTTCCTGTAAGAATTAATATTCACAATCTTTCATTCATGAGAGATTTAATTAAAGAAAATTTTGTTCCTACTGATCCGGAAAAATATATTCCAGGTATCAATTACATGATTAGGCCAGACGGCAGAAGAGTAAAATTGACAGAAGAAAACTGGGAATTTAATCACGATCGTTTAGAACCTGGATTTATCGTAGAAAGACATCTGATGGATGGTGATATTGTACTATTCAACAGACAGCCGAGCTTACACCGTATGTCTATGATGGCTCACGAAGTAAGAATTATGAAAGGTAAAACTTTCAGAATAAACTTGTGTGTATGTCCTCCATATAACGCAGATTTCGACGGAGATGAGATGAATTTACACGTTGTTCAGTCTGAGGAAGCAAGAGCCGAAGCAAGAATTTTAATGAGAGTTCAAGAACACATTAGATCTCCAAGATTCGGAGGTGCGGTTATCGGAGCTATTCACGACCACATTACTGGAATGTTCCTTCTAACTCACGGAACTGCAAGTTACGATATTGATCAAACTGTAAGAATTCTTTCACGTGTACAACACAAGGGAGATTTACCTAAACCTGAGTATCCTAAGGCCGAAGGCGGCCCAAGATGGTCTGGAAGACAGATCTTTTCTGTACTTTTACCAGATGATATGAATCTAAAATACAATGCTTCTGTTTACTTTGCAGATAGAACTCCAGAAGAAAATAAAGAACTTGATATGGTTGTAGAAATTGTAAATGGAAATATGATTAGTGGACCTGTTGATGGTAACTCTATTTCAGCTTTCAAAGGCCAAATTTTAGAGGAAATATCAAGATTACAAGGTTCCAATGCAGCTAGAGACTTTATTGACAAAGTAACTCGTTTAGCTGTTGGTGCATTAATGGAAACAGGATGTACTACTGGAATAGATGACGCTGATGTTCCTCAAGACGCATTAGATCAAATTACCGACGCACAAATTGCAGCAGTTAAAGAAGTTGATAAGCTTGTAAATGCATATAACAAAGGAAAATTCAAACCAAGACCTGGACGCAGTGTCGAAGAAACTTTAGAAGTTGAAATCATGGGCGTTTTGGGTCGAGTGAGAGACAAATCTGGTGAAATTGCAGGATGGCATTTAGGTATGGATAACTTTGCGGTTATTATGGCCCGGTCCGGGGCTCGCGGTAGTATGTTGAATTTGTCGCAGATGGCTGGATCTATTGGTCAACAGGCTGTAAGAGGTGAAAGAATATCACGTGGATACGAAAGAAGAACTCTTTCTCACTTTAACAAGGGTGACTTAGGTGCAGATGCAAAAGGATTTGTTAGATCTTCTTACAAAAGCGGATTATCGCCAACTGAATATTTCTTCCACTCCATGGGAGGAAGAGAAGGTCTTGTTGATACTGCAGTTAGAACTTCAAGATCAGGATATATGCAAAGACGTTTAGTTAATGCACTTGAAGATTTAAGAGTGAAATATGACTATACCGTAAGAAACACAGCTAATACCGTTGTGCAATTCCAATATGGAGAAGATTCCGTTGATCCAACGAAAAGTAAATTCGGTAAAGCTATTGATGTTGATAGCTTGATTGAAGATGTTACAGGAGGCAAATAATGGCACGATTAGATACAATTAGAGCACTTGAGAAAAGAGGACTTTCAAAACAGTTAGCTGAGAAAACTGTAGAACTTGGTTACCAGTTAGGAACTTTGAAAAAATGTACTTTGAAAAAACTTGAAAAAGATTTTTACTACAAAGAAATTTTGCAATTAATAGATGTTGCAAAAATTAAATCTATAGATAGAGATGATATTGTTGATAAAGCTTTGAAAGAAGGGGATGTTTCTGATGGCCCTATTTCTGCAGATCAGGCTCTCAGAAGAGTCGAAAAGAAATTAGGTGTTATTTGGTCTTTACCTGAAGGCTATACAATTGATGGCGTTCTAAAACAAATATCCCGAAAAGGTCAAGTCCTTTTAGGTGTAGCCTTTCCAATCAATTCTAAACAATTTAGATATCCGTTTCACGGATATGTTTACCTTAAAACGAGAGGTATTTGCTACCAATCTGTTATCACTGAAGTAGTTTCTTTCGATAGGCCGAACATTCCTGAAGAAAAAGAATTGTTACTTTCAGCCCATACTAGTGAACCCTATGTTACATTCTTAAGAATTGAAAGACTTATCGAAATGCCAAGAACTATCCGTCTTGAAGAGTTCCGTAAAATGGATGGAACTCAAGTTAAATCTGCTAGAAATTATACTCAAGTTGAAGACAGTCTAGATTTAGATAGAGAAAGACTAAGATTTGAAGAAGAAAGAATTAACGCTTTGAAATTATTTACCGAAATGGGATTAAGTCAAAAAGTTTCATTGAGTTTATTCACACACGGTATATTCTTAGCTTCCCAAGTAGTTATTGCAACAGATAATGAATTGAGAGGGGCCGGAGTGCCTGCTGCAAAACTTGCTAAATTTAGAGATGCTGCAGCTGAAGCTGCTGCTGTTGAACTTCAAGAACCTGTAAGCTCTAAAAGAACTGTAAAGAAGAAAAAGAAAGCCGAAAAAGAGGAAAAGCCCGTTAAAAAGGTTAACAAGTTCCGTAAGGCTGCAGTAAAATTAGCATCTGATCTTCCTGGACTTTATGTTGAAGAAATCTCAATAGAAGCTGAGACAAATAAATTAGCAAATAAGGATATTGAAGATTTAGTTAAAAAGTATGTAGAGCTAAATGAAACTGAAAACAATATCAGAGGTATTTTATCTAAAAAAGAAGGCGTACTTCCTCAAGGTGTTGTCAGAGAAATTGCTGAGAAAAGTATAAAATTTAAATTAAAACCTAAGCAACTTGAAAAAGTAATAGATGGTGGAATTGAACAATATCGCCGAAATAAAGTAGATGCAACTGAAGCTGTCGGTGTAATTGCTGCACAATCTATTGGAGAGCCTGGAACGCAAATGACTATGCGTACTTTCCACTACGCTGGTGTTGCGGAAATGAACGTTACTCTTGGTCTTCCAAGGCTAATTGAAATTGTTGATGCAAGAAGAATTCCAAAAACTCCAATTATGGAAGTTTTCTTAGAACCGAAAGTTTCAGGATCCCAAAAAAGAGCACTGGAAATTGCAAACCTAATTGAAGCACAATCAGTTTCCCAATTGGCAAAAATAAGCACAGATATTACAAATCTTAGAGTTCTTATTGAACCGGATATGAAAATCTTGAAAACTCGTGGACTGCCAATTGAAGAATTGGCCGCTAGAATCAAGAAAAAAGGCCGCCTAAAATCTAAATTGACAATTGAAAAAGGAGTTATAACTTTGGAAGAAGACGACGTTTCTTTCAAGAAATTATATCTTCTCGAAGACAAAGTGAGCCATTTGATGGTTGATGGAATCGGAAATATTCAGCGTGCAATCGTTAGGAAAGAAGGTGATGAATTTGTAATTTTCACAGAAGGTTCTGATTTGCAAGCTATTCTCGAAGTTCCTGGTGTAGATCCTACTAGAACAAATACAAATTCTATACATGAAGTGGCTGAAGTTCTCGGAATTGAAGCTGCAAGAATTGCAATTGCAAATGAATTGCATAAGACATTATCTGAACAAGGTTTAGCTGTAGATCCTAGACATAATATGCTAGTTTCTGATGTTATGACGAACACTGGAGCAATACAAGCAATAGGTCGGCATGGTATTTCTGGAGCTAAAGTTTCAGTTTTGGCTCGTGCAGCTTTCGAAATTACTTCTACTCACCTTCTACAAGCTGGTTTGAGTGGAGAATCAGATGTTCTGACAGGAGTTGCTGAAAATATCATTGTAGGGCAGCCTGTACATCTTGGTACTGGAGCAGTTAGCGCGATTTACAAACCTAAATCTAAAAAAGGAGGAAAAAAATAGATGGATCTAAACAAATCTCTTAGAGTTGCAATAGATACTGGAAACGTTTTTGTAGGTTCAAAGCAAGCTTGTAAGGCTATAGACTCAGGAACTGCAAAATTAATTATTTTAGCATCAAACTGTCCAAAAGACACTGTAGATGTTGCAGATGGTGGTAAAATACCTGTGTATTCTTTCAATGGAAATAACGCAGTCCTAGGAGCAGCTTGTGGAAAAACATTCCCAGTTTCAGCTATTGCAATTGTTGACGGCGGTAAGTCTGACGTTTTAAATCTTAAGGCAAATTAATACGGGAACGTTTAAGGCCTCTTTCTAAATGAGGCAACATGGTTTTTCCGATAAGCTTTGATAGTTTCGTAAATTTAGAATTAAGTGCCAAACGTGAGTTAACCGATTCAGAACTGAAATCTCTTGAAAATAATATTGAATTAGTACGTGATGCTGTAATAGCAACTACTGCTTTTGCCAGAGCTAAAGGGATTGGTGGACACACTGGCGGTCCGTATGATATTGTTCCTGAAGTACTCATTGTTGATGCACTTCGGGATGGCGGAGAAGCAATACATGATGAATTCTTTGATGAAGCTGGACATCGTTCTGCTGTACAATATGTTCGAGGGGCAATTCGAGATAAAATGCCAATTGAAAAATTAATGCATTACAGAGAATATGGATCTGGTTTGGCTGGCCATCCAGAACCCGAATTGTTAGATTGTATTGATTTCTCTACAGGAAGATTAGGGCATGCTGCAGGACATGTTAATGGAGTTGCAATTGCAAATCCAGATAGCTGTGTTGTAATGTATGGTTCTGATGGAGCTCAGATGGAAGGAAATAATGCTGAAGCTGCTCGATTAGCCGTTGCTAACAATTTGAATGTTAAATGGATTATTGATGATAATAATGTGACGATTGCAGGAAATCCTGAAACCTACATGAAGGGATACAGCGTATCTAAAACATTGGAAGGTCAAGGCTTCCAAGTGATTACGTGCGACGGAGAAAACTTTTCTGAATTATTCGATGCGATTTCAAAATCTATGCAAACTAAAGGGCCTGTAGCCGTAATATGTAAGAGAAAAATGGGCCCTGGAATACCTGAATTGGAAGGTGAATGTCAATTGCATGATGTAATCCCATTAGATGTTGGAATAACTTACTTAGAAAACAAGGGTCATCATGAGGCAGTTAAACAACTAAAAGAAACTGCTGAAGAATACAATTCAAAAGCTAATCAAACTTTCAAAGGTTCTGGAGAGAAAGGCGCTTGCAGAAAACAGTTTGGAACTTCTGTCGTTAGTATGTTAAAAGAAATGAGCGATTCTGAAAGAAAGAAAGTGCATGCCTTTGATTCTGATTTAGAAGGTTCTGTAGGTTTGACTGCCGTAAGAGAAAATTACCCTGAATGTTTCACAAGAGCTGGAATACATGAAAGAGGAAATTATCTTGCTGCAGCTGGTTTTGGATCACAAGAAGGACACCAAGGAATTTTTGCTACATTTTCAGCATTTATGGAAATGGTAATTTCAGAAATAACTATGTCTAGACTTAATGAAGCCAATGTTTTAGCTCATTTTTCACACGCCGGTGTGGATAATATGTCTGACAATACTTGCCATTTTGGCCTAAATAATTTCTTTGCTGATAATTACGTAGAAGAAGGAAGTTCTACTGGATTATACTTCCCTGCAGACGTAAACCAAATGGATGCGATTATTAAACGAATATTCAACGATCATGGATTAAGATTTGTATTTTCAAATAGATCTAAGACTCCATTAATTTTGAATTCCGATGGAAACTCTTTCTACGGTGAAGGGTATGAATTTACTCCTGGAGCTGATGAAATCATACGAGATGGAGATGCAGGTTGGATTGTGTCTTACGGCGATATGCTACACAGATGTTTGCACGTAGTAGAAGAATATCGTGAAAATGGAATAAATGTTGGATTGATAAACAAACCAAGCTTAAGTTGTGTGGATGAAGATACAATGGAAAAAATAGGGAAATCTCCTTTTGTTTTAGTTGTTGAAAGTTTGAACTCAAGGACTAGTCTCGGAGTTCGCTTTGGGACGTGGTTATTGGAACGTGGATTCTCTCCAAATTACGATTACATGGGAACTACTAGGCCTGGCAATTGTGGGCAAGAAGAGCAAATATTGCATCAAGGCCTTGGAATTGATGGGCTAAAAGAAAAATTATCCAGCTTCTTATAGATGGCAATGGGGATCCCCGCTCGCATTTTTGCAAATCTACTGAGAATTGCACCAGGTAGAACTAGAAACTGGATGTGGAAATGGTGGTATCAAAGATTAGCAAAAGCACATGGAAGGGCTGATTTCCGCTTCATGAATTATGGTTACAAAGACGGTAAAGAATTAAAATTGTTAAAAGAAGATGAACTAAATCGCCTTTTCATCCAACTATACAATATGAATATTCGTGACGTAGATTTGAAGGGAAAAGAAGTTGTAGAAGTTGGTTGTGGAAGAGGCGGTGGAGCTTCTTGGATTGCTAAAACATATAATCCAGAAAGGTTGATGGCATTTGATTTTTCCAAAGACGCTATTGGATTAGCAAGTAATTGGTATTCTTCACAAAAGAATCTTTCTTTCAAAGTTGGTAATGCCGAAGATCTTCCACTCAAAGACAATTCGAAAGATATAATTTACAATGTTGAATCGTCACATTGTTATGGAAATGTGGAAGCGTTTGTGAAAGAGGTTTATCGTTCTCTTAAGGCCGGTGGAAATTTCTGTTGGACTGACTTTAGGGATAAAGAGAGTATAGAAAAATTACATGAAATATTTTTGAAAACTGGGTTTGAGATTGTATCGAAAGAAGAAATTACCAAAGAAGTTTTAGAAGCTTTAGATGATATTAATGATAGTAAAGTCAAAGGAATTAGTGAAAGTGTGCCAATGGGAATGAAAAGAAGCTTTGAGACCTTTGCTGGAGTCCAGGGAACTCCTGTTTATGAGGCGTTTAGAGCTGGAAACCTACATTATCACAGGTATCTTATGGTAACCTGAATAATCTATTCATTTCTTATACTTACATTTAATCTAAGCTTATGAACAAGGCATTCTTGTTGACAATTTGCTTGCTTTTCGCATCTTTTACAGGATGTGTGGATAATTCTGAAGATAATGACGATTTAATTTCAGATATAGAAAAATTAACTGAAGATAATAAAGATTTAAACGAGCAACTCGCTAATCAAACTGGAAATAATGATGTTTTAAATTCTGATATAGCAAACTTAACTGAACAACTAACTAATACAACTGAAGAAAATGGTGTATTAAATTCTGAAATAGTAAAGTTAAACGAACAAAATGGTAACTTAAGTCATCAATTAGATTTGGAAGCGCAACTTGTCGCTGAGCATCTCAGCGTATTACAATTCGAATTTACTAACTTAACTGTACAAATTCAAAGCTTAAATGAACAAATTCAGAATAGTACTGAAGAGAATACTGAATTACTTTCTGAGATAGCTAATTTTACCGCAGAAGTTCAAAGTTTAAATGAACAAATCCAAACTGGAATTGAAGATAGTGATGCACTACGTTCCCATATTGAAAATTTAACATCTAAAATTGAGTTATTGATTGAAGAAATAAATCAACCTTTTGAAGTATTTACGCCCCATTCAAATGTGTTATTTCACTATGCAGTTGACGACTGGTTAGAAGATTCTGTAAGTGCAAACTCAACTTACGGACATATAAATACTTGGAACACCTACTGGGTAACAGACATGAGCTATGCGTTTAGAGACTCTAGTTTCAATGAGGACATTTCAGATTGGGATACTTCAAACGTTACCAACATGAATGGTATGTTTCAATATGCAGATGATTTCAACCAAGATATTGGTGATTGGGATGTCTCAAGTGTAGGAAATATGGAGTATATGTTTTATTATTGTGAAAATTTCAATGAAAATATTTCAGGTTGGGATGTTTCAAGTGTAGGAAATATGAAGTATATGTTTTCTTCAGCTACCAGTTTTAATCAAGATATTTCGACCTGGAACGTTTCAGATGTAACTACTATGAATCGTATGTTTTCTTCAGCTACCAGTTTTAATCAAGATATTTCGAACTGGGATGTCTCAAGTGTAATTGATATGGATAATATGTTTGCTGGTGCCTATAATTTCAATCAAGATATTGGTGATTGGGATGTTTCAAGTGTAACTAGCATGAGTCATATGTTTAGATATGCTGAGAGTTTTAATCATGATATTTCAAATTGGGATGTTTCAAGTGTAAAGGATATGAGTCATATGTTCTATAATGCTGATGATTTATCAGACGATAATAAGTGTAGCATTCATACTGAATTTAGTTCTAATAGTAGTTGGAACTATGATTGGGATGAATATTGCCTATCAGAATATTTCCAACCTGAAAACAGAGAGGAACTCAAGGTTGCAGTAGATGAGTGGATAGAGGATTCAGAGAGTGCAAATTCTACTTATGGACATATCAGCACTTGGGATACATCATTGGTTACAGATATGACTGAATTATTTTACTATAACCAGACATTTAACGATGATATTTCAAATTGGGATGTTTCAAGTGTAACCACTACGGAAAAAATGTTCAAATTTGCTGAGGATTTCAACCAGGATTTATCAGGGTGGGATGTTTCAAATGTAATTTACATGAATGAGATGTTTTACTACGCTACCGATTTTAATCAAGATATTGAATCTTGGGATGTTTCAAGTGTTACTGATATGGAAGGAATGTTCTTTGCTGCTACCGATTTTAATCAAGATTTAGTAAGTTGGGATGTTTCTAAAGTAACAGATACCAACGGAATGTTTTATGCAGCTATAAGTTTTAACGGCGATATTTCACATTGGGATACTTCTAGTGTGACTAAGCTAAATTCAATGTTTTATTCAGCTTCCAGTTTCAACCAAGATATTGGAGATTGGGATGTTTCAAATGTAGATGATTGGTACGGTATGAACTCAATGTTCTATGGTGCCGAGAACTTTAACCAAGATATTTCAAGTTGGGACGTTTCAAATGTGAATAATATGTATGGAATGTTTTACAATGCTAAGAGTTTCAACCAAGATATTTCAAGTTGGGATGTTTCGGGATCAACTAATATGAATGACATGTTTGAGGGTGCAGATGACTTGTCTAATGATAATAAATGCGTAATTCATAACTCATTCAGTTCTAATGATAATTGGAACTATGATTGGGAAGAGTATTGTAGCGATGAGTAAAATCTAACATGAATGGCCGTACGTGTCTAATCTCAGGAGCTACTGACGGAATCGGTAAAGAAGCTGCTATCGAACTAGCAAAAAAAGGATGTAATCTAATTCTTATTGGAAGAAGCAAAAAAAAAGGGGAGAAAGTTGTAGAGCAAATAAGAAAAATAGCTGATAGCCATGTAGACATTGATTACCTGATATCGGATCTCATGTTAATGAAAGAAGTTTCTCGAGTTGCTGATGAAGTATCCAAAAAATATCCTAGAATTGATGTTTTGTTAAACAATGTTGGAGCTTATTTTACATCTAGAGAAGTGACTGAAGAAGGATTTGAACGAACATTTGCTTTGAATCACCTAGGCTATTTTCTAATGACGAAAAAACTTCTTCCGCTTGTTGAAAAAAGCAACTACAAAAGAATAGTCAATGTTTCATCAAGCGCGCATTATGGAATTGATTTTGAATTTGATAATATTAATGGTGAAAAAAAGTATGCTGGCTTTGAAACTTACAAAAAATCTAAACTCGCTAATGTAATGTTCACTTATGAACTAGCGAAAAGAATTGAAGGTACTGGAATTACTGCAAATTGCTTACATCCTGGATTTGTATCTACAAATTTTGGAAAAAATAATAATTTCTTCTGGAGAAATGCAATCAGACTAGCAATGATGCTAACTGCAATTAACGTAAAAGACGGGGCAAAAACTAGTGTTCACCTGGTGTGCTCAGATGAAGTGAAAAATATTACTGGAAAGTTCTTCGCTAATTCTCAAGTGAAGAAAGGTTCAAGTAAAGCTAAAAATGATAAAAATAATGTGAAATTGTGGGAATTATCTGAAGAATTTGTTAAACCTTTCTTGTAGTCTCTAGCTAATAACTTTTATAAATCCGGTATCGAAAGAACAATGTGGAAATAATAGATAGATTTACTAATTTAGAACATGGAAAAGTAAGATACTCCATTACGGGAGAAGCTTCTGACAACTTGGTAGTTCTAATGCACGGTCTAACCACTTCTAAGGATATTTACAATAATTTAACTCAAGATCTTATTGAACAAGGATTTCAAGTCTTGTCTTTTGATTTTTATGGAAGAGGCAAATCTGATTACGTACCTAATGTTGATTCTGAAAACCTATATGTCAACCAAGCTATTGAATTAATTGAAAAATTTATTCCAACTGGTGCTAAAAGAAATATTAATTTAGTAGGATATTCTGCTGGAGGCTCTATCGCTTCAATGGTTGCCGATAAATTAAAAAATTGTGCATCTTTAATTCTAATAGCATCTACAGGTGTACCTCAGCTGTGGGATCCTCTAGAGTCGACCTGCAGGCATGCAAGCTTGAGTATTC
>MIZB01000315.1_pt2 | contig 34208 bp, 31 predicted proteins | sample 888171 | NCBI WGS metagenome assembly MIZB01 (sample SAMN05440186, study PRJNA335308) | marine metagenome | isolation source: marine water
CATCKGATAAMTCTGAGTCTGAATCTTGATYTTCCATTCCRCTGTAAATAACATARGAGCATACMGTTAGTATRATGAATACAGCAAATAACGTAAGCATATTYCCTGAATCTGTGKTATCTTCRCTTRYATCTCCWATTTCAACAAACTTTGACATCGAAAGAGTAAGGTTACCTGAAGAACTTAAGTCCAAGAACGTAGTTATTTTGAGAGATAATGGCCCTTCCAAAGAAGCCCTCCATGAAATATTACCTATGGTTTCTCCCTTTGGAGAGAGTGAAATACTTTCTCTCGCAAAACCTTTGTTATTACTAATATCCATATCCAGAAATAAGTTAGAGAAATTATAATCTGTTGGATTATTTATGGTAACATAAACATTAATCTCAGACCATTTTGAAACAACTTGCCCTGACTTCCAAAGATTTCCTGAGGCAAACACTTCTGCAGACTTATATTCAATTGCCGATAAATCAAGATTAAAAGAGCGATTAAAATTCGTATTTGAACTTACAACTTGAGACCATTGGTCATCTACGCGAGCGAAACCGAAATTTGCAAATGCTGAAAAATTAGCTACATGATCTATTCGCTGACCTGTGGAATCAATTTCATACTCTTTTGCCCAATTCCAAGTTCCTAGCATAGAACCATCTGAATCCCATTGACGAATTTGAAAACCTGAAACCGGCAAATTTGTTGAGGTATCAGTTGCGGTGAAGGTTACCCACCACTCTTGAGTCATCCATGCTAAACAATTAGAAAAAGTAACTTGGTTTTGCAAAGGTATTGATCCTATTGAACGAAGGCCTAAGGTATAATTCGAAATTAAAACGTTATCCATAGTTAAAATTGTATCTTCAGAAAATACTCCATAGTTTACAATATTGTGTCCATTCAACGAAGTATTTTCAATACTTGCATCGCCGCCAACAAGCCAAACCATTGAGTAATCAATACTTGCTCCAGAAATAATCAAGGAACCTGCGTCTGAAACAATTGTAAACATGCTGTAAGAAAGTGTATCATTACTGTAAGCACTAATTGTTGAATTCAAAATTCGTAATTCTCCCGTTGAATTTATTCTAATTTCGGAAATTGTCAAGTCAATTGATCTATTCACATTAATATGAGAATTTTCAATAGATAGATTGCCATCAACAAGTATGTCACCATTTAACCATAAATTTGAATTTGAAATTGTAACATCCTCCCCTAAATCTACCTTTAAGACATCATATTCTAGTGACTCAGAAGAAACCTCGGTCATTACTAAAAATAGAGAAAAAATGAAAATAACACCGATAATATGCCCCAAATTCATAACATAACAAAGACTATCCCTTATAAATTCTATCTATCTAGGGAGTGAAACTCGTTTTAAAGGGAGCTTTATCTGACATACAATGAGAAAGGTCCTAGGCATTATCATAATCATAATGATGTTGCCTATTGCGCAATCAGAAATTGATGATTATACAAGCCACCCTGGCAATATACCTAATTTTCACAATTTTAATACACCACAACTAGAACCTGGAGAAAGGGGTATTTTTTCACTTGAAATACAAAATAGATACATCGGAAACATTTCTGATGTCAGTATTTATGCTGAAATATATCATAGAGCTGATATTGATGATTCAGAAACTTTGGTTGAAATTAACGGCGCAAACAGACCAACTATTACAGAAAATTGTTGGAACTACAAAAACAATGAAGAAAATTGTTCAGACAGCCCTAATCTTGAATCTGCAGAATTTAACATAGAACAACTACTGGTTAATCAAACTGTGCAACTTAGATTTGATGTAAACACTAAGGAGGATACTAAAGAAGGAACTTACTTTGTTAGGTTTTCCATGATTTATGAATTTAATGAAACAGATAGAAATCTCCAGTCAAGAGGTTTCTGGGATATGGAACAGTGGACTAATGCCACTACAAACCTAACTGAAGACTATCCTGGAAATATTAATCTTAACTCACTAAATGTTGATGGTATAATTCCAGATTCTTCTTTTGGAGTCAAAAAACCCATACCAAAATGGCCTCTTTACTTGCTAATAACACTCACAATAGTATTTGCAGGACTTTCTGTAATTTTTTATCTGGAAGAAGAAGAGACTTATCCTGAATTAAATAAATGGCTTCAGAAGATGAGGGGCAAATTTAATCAATTTTGGTTGAGTTTTAAGTACCGAAAAGGCAGCTAAAGAAGCATAATCTAGATCTCCCGTCCTTTCGATTGTTTTCTTTACTTTTGGTTCACCAAGAATCGATATTATTTCAGCTAATTGATCATCATTCAAACTCAAAAAGGCTTTTCTAAGATAACTACCTTTAGTTAATTCACCTCCAATCCGAGTTGAAATTAGAGATTGGTATTCGCTTAAATTAGTTGCACTCAAATTATTAGAATCCAGAGCCTTAGAAGCAACTTCAAAGGCTGCATCTGCAGAAATTAGGCCCGAATAAATTCCACCGCCTGAAGTAGGCTTTGCCATACCTGCTGCGTCACCTGTTAAAATGACATTATCGGTGTAACTTGGATTTGCAGTTCCAAAAGGGATTAAACCACTAATTAGATTAATTATCTTAGCACCTCCAAGTAATTTTGAAGGTGCTCCTTTCAAAAAATAATCTCTAAAAAAATGTCTTGGCTTGTGTGGTAAAGTGGTAGCTATGCCAATTCGACCTTCATCAGGACCTGTAGGTATTCCCCAACCAAAAAAACGAGGTGCTAATTCAGAACCGACGAAGAGGTCTACATGAGTGTCTCGGCCTTTGTATCCTTTTACATCAGCCCCAAATGCGGTCAATATTTCTCTTTTTCCACTGATTCCTGCATTTTTCGCAACCCTAGACAGAGGGCCATCTGCGCCAACCAATAACTTAGCTTCAATACTAAACTTTTTGTTCTTATTTTTTACACTTGCCTTGATGCCACCATCAATCTTCTCATGACCCAAATATGTGTGGCCGTGAAGAAGCTCAGCTCCAGCATCTGAAGCTTTTTCTGCAATAGAACGATCAAGATCTGGCCTATCAATTACTAACGCTTTAGTTTCAGATGCCTGAAAATCTAAAAAAGAATCCTTTGGACCCCATAGCCTAGCTCCATCCATCTCTTGTAGAATAGGACGTTCATATCCAAGATATTCGAAAGTTCTAGGTGTTACTAAGCCAGCGCATTGACACGGTTCGCCAATAATCTCAGCTCTATCAAGCAATACGACACTGTAGCCTTTTTTTGAAAAATTCCAGGCTGTTCGGGACCCGCTTGGTCCAGCTCCTACGACTAAAACGTCAAGCATTGCTTGAGATTTACTCTAACGGAACTAAATCGACCTGACACTTATCGGTTAATCCGGCGTCTGCAAGTGTTAAATTATTATCAACTGCCACACCATTCAACATTACTGCAAAGTTTGCATGTGGTAATGGGAATTTTCCTACACAATTTTGTAATAATTTGTTAACTGGCATATTAGATGGAACTTTGACATTTGCTGTCTTTCCGTCAATTGTTGATACAATTGCTACACTAATCTTTGATGGCGGAGCTGCCGCAGGTTCCTCGCCTGGACTTTCTTCACCGTCTGCCTCTTCTTCTGACTCGGAGGATGACGATGATGAGCTACCTGATCTTCTGCGTAATACTGCAAGAGGTATTGCTAAAGCAACTAAAGCAACTAATGCTAATACGGGTATTAACAGAGGAACTCCTTTCACTAATTCTCTCTCAGTTAATGTATTGATAAATTCAATCTCACCAAGAACTGCTTGTAATTGAAGCTCGAAGTCTTCAACAACAAATTCGTCATTGTCTGTTCCGTCTCCGTTATTAGTTGTATCACAATCGTTACACTGTTGAATCTCAAATGATCCGGTACCCGCATCTATTGTCCATGTCAAGGTTAGGAAATCTTTGTTATCCTTATCTGGAACAGTCCAAGTGAAACTTAGTTCTGTTGTATCGTCTTTGTTTATTGATTCACTTACTTGCTGTGAAAGTTCAGTGCCTGTGCTATCTTCGAACTTAACTTGCAAAGGCTTAGATGAAATTTGCCAATCTGCATTACCAATATTTTGTAGAGTTACAGTTATATCAACTTCTTCTCCAACTTGAGGTGAAGTCGGATCCATAACTACTTTCTTAATTTTGAAATCTGGCAATACTGAAAATTCAACTGGAACTTCACTTTGTTCAAACACTCCAGTTCTTGGCCATACATTGTCCGAATACCTACCTAATTCATCAAACATTCTACCTGTTTCTTCAGAGAAACCATCTCCTTCAGATTCACAAGTAAAATCTGGAATATCTACGTCATCACATACAGGATTGACTTCTGCAATAAATGCAGTCCACTCCTCCAGCTGTGCTTTCCATCTGAAGCGTACTTCTTGAGTCTCACCTGCATCTAAATCGAATAGTACATATTCTTGATTTGTACGATCCTTAAGTCTAACATTTTCACTGCTTGTATCTGCTGTAATGTACAAACGACTGTTATCGACATCAGCAGCTCCTGCATTCGTTACTGTGACTGTGAARGTTACAGTATCGTCAACGTTTGGAGTTCCTGAATTTTCACCTGCATACTTACTGTCAACACGCATTGCAGTTATTTGTAAATCWGGTTTTACYCTKAGYAATTCGGARTAYCTWGCATCGTTRTTRTTYTCRTTCTCYTCTAGAATTTCACCGTTGTCRTTRTCTTCATCRTARTCWGCYCTRGCTTCAACRTACCATTCACCGCCTTTGATAAGCCAATCATCWGATACTAAYTCYTTRGAATTACCTTCTTTRATRTTRGTWGATCTRCCGSWACTWCCATAYAGYTGRTARATGTAAGTATTYTTAGMATCATCAAGYTCAAATCCTGCWATTARCAAYTCATCAATTTCTTGTTGKGTTGTTGGTGATTTCTTWGGATARTAATARATTTCAACATTCACATCATCTGCATCAGCTGAACCTGTATTYTCAACATCAACATAYACAACAACTGTRTCYCCRTCTTTAACTTGWGARGCATTRCCAAATACTCCATCAATTTCTATYCGGATATTRCTTTGYTTAATSACTATTTCAGGTCTTTGAATTACMACWGTTAAATCAATTTCTTGGCGTGCRTTAGGATCATCYTCTTCRTTYCTAACTGAAATCTTAACTGTTTCATTTCCTACCTCWGATTCATCGTTWACMGAAATAAAGACCCAAAGATCRTCGAGCTCGCCTTCTTGRATAGTRACTCCAGAGTTTGACCAACTCTGTGTTTTAGARCTGTCTTGATAGAAACTRACYTCCCAACCATCTTCAAGTGTTGATTCAACTTCAGGAATGAAAATRTCATCGTTAGAACCTGTRTTRTCYAATTTGACCTTAAATTTKACACTRTTCTGTGTTGTTGARCCCTCATAYTCAGGGTATATCTCCTTTACACTATCTATTGCAGTTGCAGAYAATTCTCTTCTYGGAGATGCRACTTCAAGAYTTACTGAGACTTGCACRGCAGGGTCTATWCCATTRTTWGGTGAAAACTCGGTTAGAACRCTGTAATTTCCAATGTCTGAATCTTGRTCAGGTTCYACACACAAGTAAAGRTACTTGGATTGACCRGCACCTATGGARCCAGAGAAAGAACTTGTACAWGAAGAACTTTGGAATATTTCGACATTCCATTCATCYGGATATGTTGTTGCAATTGTCTCAACATTTACTGAATCTTGWCCATTTCCTGTATTTGTAAGCTTGAAAGTRAATTTCTCAGTTCKTTCAGATGCTWGAGTTTCRGTTGAAGGATAYGAAGTTATAGTATTTGCACCTACAATCTCYACACTAGCRCCATAAATYTGACCTATATCAACTTGTAGTGAWGCTGTATCRCTAACTGATAARTCSCCACCGGACTTAACTTTCACAGTTATSGAATAACTGYTRGCTTGTAATGCTGTTCGYTCTTGATTGGATAGRCTGTCTAAAACATACTCAGGTAAAGTTACATTTACAGTAACTGAACCGGTTTGATCCTTRTCYAGASTGAGTGAWGTRGTATTAGATGAAGCCCATCCCAAATCRTCRTCTAAAATGGAAACTATCAGRTTATCTGCTCCATCACCTGTATTTTTAACGTCAATCGTRAAGGWTGCRGTAGWACCTGGTAACTTTTCAATTTCRGTAACATCTGTACTAACTTGAACWCCTCTACTCAAATCAACCTTAACWGTWARWGTAATAGAATCRGTTGATTTRGTTCCATTTTCACAACCRTCACAATCCGAAACTCCTYTRACAAYYAGCTCATAATCTCCYTTYGAAGTACTTTCTGGRACTGTAATTGTCAAAGTTACTTCTTCTTGACCATTTTCTGCAACGTTAATGAAAGGATTGCTGAAATCTACACCTGTCCATCCCTCTGGAGGTGTATTAGTCATTGCAATAATATCATCGCCAGTTCCTAGGTTATCCACATCGATCTTCACAGATACTGGAACTCCCACAGTAGCTTCAACTGTCCTGTCTGCATCAGCTACAGACAAATCAATCCAATACTCTTGATTTACAATTGTGATTATACTGACCGTTTTATTGGCATACTTCGGAGGATTTTCTTTCTGTGCTTCGTCCGATGATGCTGTCAAATTAATCGTAAATGCCTTATTATCTTCGCCAGACCTAATTGAAACGTTTAATGAGACTAATTTTTCACCACCAGCTTCGACATCCTCAACCTGGAAAGATACAGGGTCAACAGACCAACCTGTCGGATAGTCGTCTACGTTAACTGTGAATGTGTCAACCCCAGTGCCTTCATTCTGGATTCTAACATCATACTGAACTGTTGAACCTGGATCACCGCTTTTCGACGAAACCACTACATCAACCTTAAATTGCTTATTAACAGAAACTTTCACAGTTCCTGTGTCGTATGCTGAAGGATTATCTTCAGATGTACCATTTACTACAATATCATTGTCTCCTACGGTAGCGTCATCGTCAATATTTACAGTTAAATTGACCGTTTTTGTTTCACCACTAGTTAATTCAACTTCATCGATAATTGAAGCCCATGATGCCTTTTCTCCCTCTAATGATAGAGAGACGGTATCTTCTCCATTACCTTTGTTTTTAATAGTCATTTCAAAAGTTAATTCATCTCCAGGATCTCCTTTCTTAGAACTGTCCCCAGAAACTTGAACTGAAACTTCATAAATTTGAAGCACATTGACAAATATATTTCTAGTAGTACTTGTGGAATCATCTTCAGAAGTTGCTCTGATAATCAAGTTGTAGCCATTCTTTGCTTCTGTATCTTTAGGCGGAGTTACCCTCAGTGTTGTAGTATCATTTGCTCCTGCTGCAAGTGTGAAAGCTGAATCTCCTAGCTGACCCCAACTGGCATTACCACCAATTAATGATAGTGAAATATCGTCTTCACCGTTACCATCATTTGTGATTTTAATTGTAAAATTTACTTGCTCTTCTGGCTTTGCTGACTGGGTATCTTCACCCTGTATTGCCAATTTTGGCTCATAATTTTGAAGAACTGTGGTCCTTGAAGTRTARGTTGAATTAATTGATGCATTGTAATCTGAAGAAATTGTAACAATTATTTGTGTCTCAACGTCAGCTGCTGCGTCTTCTGGCGCTTTAACGACTAAAACATCAGTTAGAGTAATATTATCATCAACTCCTAGGTTACTTATCTTGTCTTGATCYAATGAAGCATCCCARCCTGAAGGTAAAGTCGARGTGTCTACAGCCARATTAAAYGTATCTACTGCGTTACCCTTGTTTGTTACTTCAAAAGARTAATAWACGCGCTTACCAGCTTCCACATCTTTAGAACTTGAACCAACTTTGTCTACTTGAAGTGCAGGAAGTTGATTTACCTTAACAGTTACAGATGTTGAGGAAACWGTTTGACCATCCTCTGAGGTTGAAACAATMGAAATACTTTTCAATCCAGCTATTGCCTCAATATCTGGAGTTACTGAAAGATTGAAGAAACCTACTTCATTAATATCAAGTGTCAAKGTTGAAGGTTGAGGTGTTATATCCCATGAATCTACGCCATTTGCAGTGAAKGAAATCGTAACACTGTCTTCAGTATTACCACCTGAATTTTTAACGCTAACCATGAACTTAACATTTTCATTTGGATCTACGGTCTTTTCACCCTCTGATGGAGTTAAAGTTGTTCCATATACRTTATTAACTGTCAACGAGGCTGTTTGAGTTTTAGTCTTACCACCGCTGGCACTATTTTGTGACTTAGATTTGAAACTAACTTGAGCTGTATCTCCACCCTCTGCTGTATTTGTCGTTCTGTTAGCTATCTTAATGAAAAGCGTAGCAGTACCGGATTCATCCTCTTCTACAGACAATGTAGATGGGAGGATAAATGCTGTGTAACCCGTTGGAATGGTTGAATTTGTGACACTCATATCATAAGTATCATCATTATCTCCTGTATTTTCAATTGTTATTGTATATTGTAATTGCTCTTCTGGGTCGCCAGACTGGGAGCTTGGACTTACAGTCATTTTATGATCGTAAGCATCGGCTGAAGCGACTCCTGTAATCAAGAGTAATCCAAAGCACATTAGCGCAAGCGCTAGCGTATTAGCAAACCAATTTTTTAGGTTGAGGCTCATAGCGTATCAATTTTTTCACCAGAAAGTAGCATATAAAGCTTAGTGAATAATTATTAATAATAGTTGATAATAGTTATTATATGAGCAACTCATACTCACTACCTCCRATATTAGTCATGCAGATAGAGGCTCTCGTCGATTCTGGTCACTTCAGTAGYAGATCAGATGTAGTAAAAGAATCACTCAGATTCATGATAGAAAAGAAGAATCATCTGAGATACGCATCTGCAGTTGAAATATATAAGAAAGGAAAGGCAACTTTGACRAAAGGAGCTGAAATAGCTGGCGTTTCACCCGATAATTTTAGAGGCATTTTAAACGATCAAGGTATAGTAACTCCTGACACCGTTGAATGGGAATCTATCGAATAATGCCAAACACTAATATATACAAAAAATCACTAGAGTGGCTTGAGGATTTAAACCAAAAYAAAATTGTACCTGGTTTAGAGCGCATCCAAAARATTATGAAACTTCTAGGAAATCCMCAAGATAAGCTTAGAGTCATATCAATTGGTGGAACAAACGCAAAGGGAAGCACTAGTTACAATCTTAGTAAAACWTTAATRCAGACTGGAAAAAAAATTGGATGTTTCACTTCCCCACACTTGCATAGCGTTAGAGAGAGAATCAAAATAAATGATAAAAATATAAGTGAAGAGGAATTTGCAAAAAATTTATTTGATTTAAGAGATTTAGCTAAAAAAAATAACATTGAARTGACTTATTTTGAAACATTAACTGCACTAGCTTATCATTATTTCCTAAGTAAAAGAGTAGATTTTGCAATTATGGAAATAGGGCTGGGTGGTGAATGGGATGCTGTCAATGTAGCTGACGCAGAAATTGCRATATTAACTACTCTAGGGCTAGATCATACTGAATATTTAGGAAATAGTTTGGATGAAATTGCAAAAACCAAAGCTAAAATTGTACGAGAAGAGACAACTGTCATAACCGGTTGGGAAAAAAATTACCACAAACATATCCCAAGATGCAAAAAAATATTTCATGCTAAAACTGTTGGAGATTGGATTAAAATCTGTATAGAATGCTTAGACTTATCAATCAAGCCAATTATCGATCCGATTCCTGGAAGACAGGAAATTTACTTGAATTTTACACTCGATACTGCTCACAATCAGCAAGCCATAAATTTTCTATTAAGCAATGATAAAAAATATCAGATAATCATTCTTGGAATGCTGAATGACAAGGACATCGATAAATTTGTTTATGAATTGCCAGATGACTGTGTAGTTTTGGCTTGTAATTTGGACAGTGAAAGAGGTGCTACGTCTAGAGAAATAGCTGATATCTGTAAAAAGAAAAATATTATGTGTAAGCAATATGAAAACGTAAGAAAGGCAATTAAGTCTGTAAATAGCGAGAAGACGTTAATTACTGGATCATTTTATACCGTATCCGAAGCAAGAGAATATTTTAAACTTGATGGTTATAGTGAACTATAATTATGAGTCCTCTTATGAAGCATACAATGAAACAACCATTATCTGTAATTACTATTTTAATTATGGTCAGTACAGTAAGTGCCGGATGCTTAGAAAATGGACTCTTTGGGAACGATAAAGACAACTTATCTTTAGCATCTCCAACTTGGGAAAAAGGTGATTTTTGGGAATACTCAATCACTRYAGACGATAAACAATTTTCAACTACTATGGTTGTCTCTGTAGATGATGATGATTCAGACTATTATATTGGAGCTGGAAATCTTGACGATGCTAAGAGACATGCCGTCTTGAATTATAATCCTGCGCTCGGTAGAGTYCAGATGTCAGATTATGCAATCTATGAGAATAACATTCCACAAAAGATAGCTGATTTCCCTTTAAAACAAGATAATAGTTGGGAATTTTCTCTCTACGGTGAAAATTTCAAAGCAAGTGTTATAGACATTACAGAGTCTGTTGCTGAAATAAGTGCGAATTCAAACAGTGGAGCATTCATCAAATATACTTTTGATAAGAATGCAAGATGGTTGAATGATTTTGAATATACYAATTCAAATGGTGAGGTCGAATTAATTATGAATTTAGCAAATTACGGTAGCGGATACACGGGAAATTCTTACTTTTGCAGAGGCGGAGATCTCTTCGACGAAGAATTTATTGGACCTGACTTTGGAGTTTACGACACTGTGTTTGCAAACGAGGGACACGAAAGATATGGYCCTTGGAACTATATAGTCTATTACTTAGAAGCTGACATCGGAAGTTCAGGCAGTGGAGAACTGGTCTTACGTGATCATGAAGGTACTGAAGTTCTGCTTGAAACATTTAGTCCAGGAACTAATCAACATATTATGGGCACTGTAGCTGGAAGTAGTGGGAACTGGACACTAGAAATTTCACTTTCAGGTAATGCCGACGTAAGAGCAAGAATTGCTGGAGCAATTCAATATACATATTCAGTATAATTATTTAACAAATAATCTGTATTTCTGATCGGTCTCTCGAATTTCATTCTCTATTCTTTGAGATAAATATTTTTCAGGGTTTCGAAAACTAGAAATTTTCTCTTCCATTTCCTTGAAAGTTTTGTAAGGCCTATTTTTAACGATAAGGTTCATAGTTTTTTTACCCAATCCTGGAATTAATTCTAAAGAGTGGTATCTACGTGAAATTGGACCTGCATGATTATAAAATTGAATAAACTTTTCTTCGTTATCTTTTACAATTTCATCCAAAACAAAGCTTAGTTCACTCTGAGCTGTATGAGTTAAGTCTGAATAATTAACTCGTGCCCTAACGTGATCTATCTGCGTTCGTTCTTCGGTCTCTTTCCCAATATAACATTTATCACCAATATTTATGGCTGCACCAGTTACCGGCTGCATGTCAAAAATCTTGAATTCCTCAATTCCTAAGCCGTAAACTAAAGGCTCTCTTCTAAATCGTCGCTTGCTATCGGGTCTTCCCTCTGGCAATACATCAAGAACGTAGGCGTAATCTTCCATAAATCATACCCCCATTGTCTCCTTGACGGTAGAAATAATGGTATCAATTTCATCATGGCCAAGAGAAAAACGCTCTCTGGCAAATATCGAACGAACATCGTCTGCATGCATTGGTAAAACATCTACTATTTTGGCAGCATAATAATCATTAACATGTTCTAGTTCAATTACTTTTTCCATAATCTGACTTCCCTGCTCTGGGGTTGCTTGTGTAATTAAACGAACATGGTCTAAAGCCAATTTATGCTCATATTGAATTTGTTCAATTAAAATTAATCTTTGTGAATCACATTTTTCACATGTTGGTCCTGTGTATTCTTCAGACTCTTCTTCGCCTTCGGATTTATCGGCTTCAGGTTCAACATCAGGAACAGGCTGGAAATGACCACAATCTACACATCTTAAACGGTTCTCTCTGACACTTAGCTCTTTTTCCAGCAATTCTTTTGCTACGCCTAAAGGTACTGGTTCTGGTTGTTTTTCTACGTCCATTTTATCTTCCTACTTAGCTTTCCTAAGATGCTCAGGTCTTACTATCAATTCTTTGAGCATTTTACCGACACGTGTTGAGACCACATAAGCCTTACCTTGATTACCGGTCACTTTACCAGTTAATCCATGAAATCTGTGGTGTGGTTGCCCTTTTTGATATGAAGAATCAATAACTACGTTGACAGTATCGCCTAATTCAAATGTTTGCAGCGAACGTGTAATTGGAGAAAGCCCTTTCTCTTTGAAAGAACGTGAAAGCTTGTGGCGTGAACCGCTCCTTAATCCTTGTGATCTTTTGGTCATTTTTTTTCCTCTTCAAATTCAAGGTGAAGATTAAGGACATCCAAAAACCTCTACCTTGCATGCTCCATCAACCAGCGAGGAAAAACTAGGAACTGTCCGCCCCATGTCTCCGCTGACAAGTTCACGAATATAGGTCCCGTGTTGAGCTCTGATTTCTAACTCGACCATTCCCTGCTCAAATGATAATACATTTACCGATTCAACAAGGCGCGGGCGTATCAAATCTGCTCTACGGTGCGCTACACGTGTCGGTGTCCGCTGCTTGACAAGCTTCTCCTTCAACCTCTGCGCCCCGTTCTTAAGGCTTTCTATTGTTAAGTCTTCAGGGATAGATACGTCTACTCTGTATGATTTATCACAAACTGTATTCTTGAGTTCAGCAACTCTTTTTCGAGGAACAAACTGTAAGCTATTTACTTGAATTCGATCCACATTGCTTTTATTAATTTCATCTGCCATCTYATCTAAGTTAATATCTCGATTCCTAGGCATTCGCAGTTCTAGAACAAAAGGTCTWCCTAAACCTAGCATTGCTGCATCGATGTCTTCGCGTCCCATTCCGTGAAAAAGATTTTCAGTTGCCTTCGTAACTTTCATGAAGGGTTCAGCCACGAGAGAYTGAACTGAATCTGGATAAAGTTGACCTGTATGATTGCAACTTTTACAACCCTTTCCTTTACAATTCCTACAAGGCCAATAAGTCTGAGGAATAGTTCTATCATACTTGTTATATTTCCCCTCAACAAATATAGACTTAATTTCTAAGTTAATTGTATCATACCTAGTATCAATAATGACTGTTGAATCTGGATTATCTAATCTTGCTAAAATGTTATTTTTCTGAAAAACGCCTATACCTATCTCTCTGTTTAACTGAGATTTAATACTCTCTGATAAATTTACACCAAAAGTATTTGCAAATTCAGACTCTAGGTTTAAGATGTCCTTATCCACAATGGTTCCAATTTTAAACGTTTCAAGTGAATAATCCGAAATTGATTCRCAGGCTAAATCGATAAAATTATCAATTTCTCCAATCAATCCATCACAAATCTTACAATCCTCTGGGGAGCAAATAATCTCTTCAACWATATTCATATYSTCAGACAATTCAATAATATTAATCATTTCGATCCCCCTCTCTCTATTGTCAAGRCCAAAACCGACTAATCCTACTGAGCGACCTAAACAGGAAAGACAAAAAGGCGAGTATTTCTTTATTTCTTCTAAATCAAACATTTCTTAAGTTTTTATTTTCCCAAAATTTGGCTTGGAACATCCGTTACTATAGACTGAATATCACTGTTTATTAAATCTTTCAAAAGATTTAGCTCATTTACAGTCCAAAGCTGTATTGGAATTCCCTTTTTCTGAAAATTTCGCATTAAACCCATTTCGTATATTTTGTAATAAGGAGATATGAAATCTGCTTTAGAATAGTAAAAATCCTTCATAGATATAGCTTCCTTAACTATTCTGTAGAAAACTTGGTAACTCATAGCATCTCCTAGTAATAATCCTGATACTATTTTTGAATCTTGAGACTTAACACTTCGAATCACTGAAGGTATGAAAGATGTAACGTATATCTTATCATAACTAAAATTAGCAACTAACAAATCAATTGCTTTAGTCTCAAATCCTTCTTCTTTAATCTCTAGATTTACTCCAATTTTGCCTTTACACAAGGAAAGTACTTCCTCTAATTTACATAACTGTTCATTAGAAATTTTTAATGATTCATAGGTAAGGTTGGAAACTGAAACACCGTTAACTTTGGCATCGTGGTGACATACTAGAACTTCATCAGATGTTTTTCTAACATCAAATTCAACCATATCTACTCCCAGATTAATTGCTTCTTGGATTCCATTCAAATCATTCTCGGGACTGCTTAAATCCGTCTTGCCTCTATGAGAAATAATTCGCGGGGACATGACCCTTCATACAGATGTTTAAATATTAAATACTGTAAGTGGATAATGGTTTGATTAAAATGGAAAGTGATTCTAATTACGGCGGCAGTTCATCAGGCAGAATACAAAATCTTGTTGAAGATTTAGGAGATGAAAGCTTTGAGACACGCAATGAAGCATTAATGACTCTAAAAGCAATGTTACCACATAGCGAAGTATCTATATCTAACAATCTTGTAGAGATAATAGCTGAACATGGGGATGATGAAGCTGGAAGTAGTACTTCTTTTGTTAACAAAGGAGCTATTGAACTATTCCAAAGCATGAGTGAACTTGGTCTAGAGCCGCTCGTCAACGATTTACTAAGAAACGGTGATGAATACGCAAGAAGAGTAGCTACTGATGCATTGGGAAGAACTGGAAGAATGGCTGTTTTACCTTACTTAATAGAAAGCATGAATGATGATGACATGTATGTAAGATGGCAAGCTGCCAAAGGTTTAGGTAGATTCGCTGGATCTAGTGATGCTCGCGATGCTCTAGTTGGTTCTATGGATGATTCTAAACCGTACGTAAGGAAAAGAGTTGCTCGATCTTTAGAGGTATTTGGAGGAGCTGGACCTGTTGATGAAAAAGTTGAAGGGCCCATGGAAAAAGATGGCAAAGGTGACATTGATGGAGATGGAATACCTGACTCCAAAGATAAAAAACCAAGAAAAGCTAAAAAAAAGAAAGGTAAGAGCAAAGAAGATGATTTAGCTAGAATTGCAGAAAAAAAGGAAAGTATTGATTTTAAGACACTAGGGACTGCTAGTGAAAATGACAAAGATGATTTGAAAAATATAAAAGGTATTGGTCCTTTCTTAGAGCAAAAGCTTAACGCATTAGGGATTTACACTTACAAACAAATTTCAAACATGACTCCCGAACTTGAAGATCAAGTTAATGAAGCCATAGAATTTTTCCCTGGTAGAATAAAAAGAGATAATTGGGTCAAGCAAGCAAAAGATTTGAAATAAACTAAGGTGTAGTTCTACGCATTGTGCGAGGGAAGGGAATTACATGCTTAATATGGTCTGAACCACATATCCAGCTGACAGTTCTGTCTATACCTAGACCAAAACCGGAATGAGGAACGCTGCCAAATTTACGAATATCTAAGTACCAACCATAGGATTCTGGTTCTAAACCCTCTTCACGAATTCTCTCGGTTAACTCATCAGGGGACCAAACTCTTTCTCCACCGCCAATAATTTCTCCATATCCTTCTGGAGCTAATAAATCATGACAAACAAGAGATTTAGGATCGTTTGGATCAGGCCTATGATAGAAACCTTTCTCTCGGGGAAAATTAGTTATGTACATCGGAGAGGTTAAATCTTGAGTCAGTGCTTTTTCTTCTTTATAGCCAAAATCATCACCCCACGATAAATCAAAACCCATTGAATTTAATTTATCAAGAACTTCCTCATATGTAAATCTTTCAAATGGGACTTTAATGTTCTCAAGAACTGAAATATCTCTACCAAGTATTTCTAATTCTTTCCTGTTAGAAGATAACACTGATTCTATAATATGCATAATCATACCTTCTTCCAACTCCATCATTTGATGATTATGCATCCAAGCAGACTCAACTTCAGCATGCCAAAATTCAGTCAAATGTCTTCGAGTTCGAGACTTCTCTGCCCGAAATGAAGGTGCCAAAGTAAATATATTTTCTAAGCCAAACATTGTAGCCTCTGCATATAATTGCCAAGATTGGCTTAAATGGGCATAGAACTTTTGACCCGTTTTTTCTTTTTCATCGTAGTAATAAACATTGAATAAGGTTGAACCGCCCTCGCATGCCGATGTTGTGAAACTTGGAGATTGAATCTCTGTGAATTTATTATCAGTCCAATAGTCTCTAAATGCCTTAAAAACAGTCGAACGAATCTTAAGAGAGGCAACCATGCTCTGACTGCGTAGCCATAAATGCCTGTTATTTAGCAAATGTTCGTCACTTTGATCTTTGGTAATTGGAAAAGTATCTGCAAAGTGAACAACTTCGAAATCACTAGCTCTTATTTCCCATCCGCCTGGAGCTCTATCATCTTTAGCTGGAGTTCCTTTTACAATAACTGAAGATTCAATAAGTGCTTTACGAGCATCACTAAATGAAGACTCTGAAACATTTTTTTTAGATACTGTACTTTGAATACTTCCTGTTGAGTCTCTGATAACTATGAATGCCAATTTTCCTGATGAACGAGTACGATAAATCCAACCCCTAACGGTTATTTCTCCTTCACATTCTCCTGCTAGAACTTTACTTATTGCTGTAAAATCATCGTGATTTGGAAATTCAGGATATGCCATTGATTTGTCAATTAGATATGTCCAAATAATACTTCCCACAAAATTTAATTACCGACAATTTTCTGGATTTTACAATATGTATGGAGTTATATGCTGTCCGAAGTGCAGGTTTGTTACAGCAGTTGATCTGAAATTTAAAACAAAAAAATGTATTAAATGTAATTATAATATTAATCTTAAAAAAGTGCGTGTAATTTTCAAAACAGAAGACAATAATGAACTTGGAAATCTGATTAAGGATGCTAGAAAAAGAGTTGAAAATGGGAATTTGTTTGTTGAACCTTAGTAGGTCGCATTTTAAATACAGTGGGCGAGTGCGACCATCCTAATAGTATGAAGAGAAGTTCTCGAGTCTGGAAAAAAGCCGGAAAACAACGTTGGAAATGGCGTAAGAAGAAAATGCGCCGTCGTAAGCGTGAAAGAAGGCGTAACAAATAGTTTTGAAGAAGTTTTAGACACATTTCCTTATAACACCTTCACAATAGGAATCTAGGATGCCAGTCATTAACATAGCACTAGATGATTTAAATCGTATGCTTAAAGATAAATTATCTGCTGCAGATTTCGCCAGTATTATACCAAAAATCGGCGCAGATCCTGATGAAATTAATGATTCTGAAGCTATAGTCGAATTTTTTCCTGATAGGCCGGACCTTCTGTCAACTGAGGGGGTTGCTAGAGCCCTAAGAGCTTTTACTGAACAAAATTTAGGTTTAATTGAATATGAAGTTAGTCCTCCAACAACTCAAATTTTTGTATCTCAAGAAGTAATGGAAATTAGACCATCCATTTCTGGAGGTATTGTTAGAGGCGTTACTCTTGATGACATTTCGATAAGGTGTATAATGGAGCTTCAAGAAAAGTTACATGTAACTCTTGGTAGAAAACGGAAGAAAGTATCTATAGGAATTCATGATTTATCAAAATTGGAAGGGCCATTTAATTATGATACTTGTTCACCGCATGAACCTGCATTCGTTCCTTTGCAAAAAGATTATGAAATGACTCCTCAAGAAATACTTGAAGAACACCCAAAAGGTATTGAATATGCTCATCTTCTATCTGAATTTAACAGATACCCTATTATCAAAGATTCAAATGATGAAGTTGCATCTATGCCTCCTATAATTAACGGAGCTTTGACTACAATTACTGAAGATACTACTGATATATTAATTGATGTCACAGGGCTTGATGATAATGCTGTAGAGTCTTGTGTAAACATAGTGGCTGCAGCCTTGGTAGAAAGAGGAGGAGAAATCGAACAACTTGAGATAAAATTCCCTTCAGAAAATAAGATTGTCCCATCAATGGAACCTAAAGTACATGAAATTGAAAATGATTATCTAATCAAATTGTTAGGGTTTGATCCTGGACAGTTTGTTATTTTTAAAGCATTTAGAAAATGTGGTATGGAACCTGAGCTAAAAGGCGACAAATGGTCTGTAAAAGTACCTGCGTACAGAGCTGACATATTACATCCAATAGACCTACTTGAAGAGGTTTCAATAGGAATAGGTTATGATGAATTTCCTGAATCATTGCCAACGGAAACACTGTTTGGTAAGTCACTTAAATCTAGAAAGCTAGAAAGCAATTGCAGAGAGATTATGCTAGGTTTAGGATTTCAAGAAGTTGTCACACTTACACTAACATCAAAGAAAATGCTCCACGAATATACACAAAGAGAAAACGATAATGAAACTGAAGTGGCAAACCCTGTAACTGAGGATTATCATTTACTCCGATCAAGTATTCTTCCTAATTTACTTGAGTTGTTAAAAAATAATAAGCATCGTGAATTACCACAGCAGGTTTTTGAAATCGGTCAAATTGTAAAAATGCATACTAACGTGCATTCTCTTGCTTGGATGCAAATAGCGAGTAAGAATACTTTTTCTCAAGCTAGAACCATATCTGATAGTATTTCTTTAAGGCTACAAATTTCGGGTGAAACCAAAGAGTGTGAGGACCCCTTATTCATTCCGGGAAGGTGCATTGAGACAAGAAGTGGAAGCATTTTACTGAAATATGGAGAGATTCATCCATTTACACTTGAAAAATTTGAATTAGGATATCCTGTTATTGGTGGAGAAATTCATTGGTAAGATTGCCTGTATGTTTTGAATCAAGAACCACTGCTGCTTCTTTCAGAAAACTTTTAGACAAAAAAAAATATGAATATGAGAGGTTAACTGACAGTCGAACTTATACTAAAGTTTCCTTCGTGATTGCACATGAAAAAACGGCAATGGTATACAGATATATGCTAGATGAATCCAAAATAAAAGCTGATATTTGGGAAGAGAATCCTAGTTCAGGTAATGTAACATATATTGAAATTGAGGGTGAGGATGAAGATAAGATAAATAATCTCTTGAAAGAGTTCGCACTATCATTACCTAGAAAACCATGGGAATATACTGTGTTTCAAAAACTAAGAAATGGATGGTTTAGTCAAGGTATATTTCGTGCTAAGTCAAAATGGGAGAACTATGTTAAATGAGTTTACTTCAAGAGATAGAACCAATCAAAACTAGAGATTTCTTACAGGATAAATTTAGGGAGTATTATGCCACTGCAAAAATTACTCTTCCTCCAAGATTTACTGCTAGAGAATGGGGATTTTTAAATTGGGGAGGAGGTATCATGAACAGGCATGTAAAATTTAGTACAACAAGTGAAATTAATAATTATTTGAAAAAAACAGCTCCTGCACATTCGTACCATTCTGTCGCTTATTATGAAGAACCTGGAAGCAAGTTAATGGTAGAAAAGAAATGGCAAGGTGCAGATTTAATATTTGATTTAGACGCAGACCATCTTCCCGAGATGGAAGAGGTCAAAAAGGGAAAGATTACTTTTTCAAAATTAATGGATTATATTCGTGAGCAAACATACAGACTTGTACACGATGTTTTACTGGGAGACTTTGGTTTGGATGAAAAAGATATGCTAATTACTTTTAGTGGAGGAAGAGGATACCATGTTCACGTTAGAACTCCATCCGTTCTATCTCTGCCTTCTGGAGCTAGAAGAGAATTATCAGATTACATGACCGGCAAAGGATTAAATTTGGATAATATATTAATTGATGCAGGATACACCAAAGAATTTGCAATTAGAGGGAAAGGTATTGAGAGAAAGCATCTTGATGTAAAAAAATTACCACCTTCATATTCCAAAGGATGGAGTGGAATAGTGTCAAGAAAAATAAGCTCAATATTTGATAATCTTAGGTTGCAACAAGGCGAAGACTTAATTAATAAAATGAAAGAATTAAGACTGGAAAAAATTAATATTAATTACAAAAATAGTAACGAAGATATCTTTAATAATTTAGCAAAAAAACATCAGAAGAATTTGGTTCGGATTGCAGTTAAAGAAGCTGCTATATTTCCAGACGAACCTGTTACTGGAGACGTACATAGACTAATACGCTTACCTGGTTCACTTCATGGAGGTTCTGGACTTAGAGTTACTACTATGACATCTAAAGAATTAGAAGATTTTGATCCCATGACAAAAGCTATAGCATTTGGAGATGAACTCGTTAAAATTAGATCCATTGTCAAGCATCCTGTTTCTATGGGCAATATTGCAAAATTAATGCCTGAAACAATTGTTGAGGTTCCTGAAAAAGCAGCCATATATTTTATGGCTAGGAAATGGGCGAATTTGGTACTTGAAACATGATTTGTGGAGTTGATGAAGCTGGCAAAGGTCCAGTAATTGGGCCTATGGTTGTTGCTGCTGTTTTAATAGATAATGCCAAGCAGATTGAAGGCGCAGGATTCAAGGATTCAAAATTACTAACCATACAGAAAAGAAGAGAATTATTTGATTTAATAAAGCAAAATTATAGATATGCAGTCGAAATAATCAGGCCCGAAGAAATAGATAAATATAGAAGAAAAAATCAGCTCAACCTATTGAATAGAAAAGCTTTTAGTAAAAAGTAAATTATTAAAGCTAAACCCAAATAGTTGCTTAATGTAGATGCTAGCCGAATGTAAACTGAAGACAGATTTGGTATGGAGATAAAGGCTAATTTAACTAATGAGAATGATACGGATGTAATATCTATGCACTAAAGCAGATTCAAAGATTCCAGTTGTTGCTGCCGCATCCATAATAGCTAAACAAACACGAGAACTTGAAATCGAGAAATTAAAGACGCAAATAGGTGATTTTGGAAGCGGATATCCTTCTGATGAAAGAACAATTAAAGTTTTTTGAAAGAGCTACTTTCATGATAATTCAAAGTGGCCTTCAGGTACTTAGAAAAAAGTTGGGAAAAACAATTGAAAGAATTAGACCTGTAAAAAAACTTAGTGATTTCGGTGACTAAATGAGTAATATCAAACAAATATTGGAAGAGAAAGTAGCTGAATTTAATAGTCGAATAAAAGACGAGCCTAAATATTCAGGTGTAATAGAAGGTAAAGAGAGAAGTATATGTATTTCAGTCTCAAATGGTGATAATTATGTTTCAAACCTAAAGGATATGCAGCTTGAAGAATTTAAGGAATCAGAGGATACGAGTAAAGACCTTGTGGTAACTGCAACATCTGATGTTCTCATTGCCCTAATTAACAAAGAAATGTCTCCAATAAAGGCATACATGACTGGAGAGTTAAAAGTTAAAGCTAGCTTAACAGACATGCTATTGCTAAAAAAATTATTCTGATTTAATAGCAAATATAGAATTAGAAAGTTCTGCTATATCTGAAGGCTTTAGAATCTCTGCCCTTAAATCCATAAATTTTAATTTTTCAACATCTATTTCAGGAAATGTTATCTTTATACAATTACGTATCTTCTTTCTCCGGTGTGTGAATATGGATCTCACTACCTTCTCAAAAGTAATAAAATCATCTAAGATATAATCTGGCTCTCTGCGAATTAATTTTACAACTTGTGAATGAATCTTAGGTTGAGGTTGAAATGCTGTTTTAGAAACCTTAAATAACTTTTTTGTAGATACAAAATGATTTGCCATAACAGACAACCGACCGTAAATCTTAGAACCTGGTTTTGCAACTAAACGATTCGCGAACTCTTCTTGGAACATCAAAACTGCACGAGACCATTCATAATTAAATAATCTAAACAAAATTGGTGAGGAAATTGAATATGGCAAGTTAGCAACGATAACATCTATTGGAGGTACCTCCCATTTTAGAATATCTCCTTCAATAATCTCTACATTTTCCTTAAATTTTTGTTTTAGTACAACGGCTAGCCATTTATCTTTCTCAATGGCAATCAAATTTCCTTTTGAAGATAATAATTCTGTAAGAGCCCCTCTTCCAGGTCCAATTTCTAATACTTTTTCTCCTTCTCGCACTTCAGCCGAATCTACTATTCTCTTAGAAATATTAGAATCTATTAAAAAATTTTGACCTAGCATTTTTTGCTTGCGGCGAGAATGGTGGGCCGGGGCGGAATCGAACCGCCGATCTTCGCCTTGTAAGGGCGACGTCATAACCCCTAGACCACCGGCCCAGATGAGGTCTTTTTCACATGAGGTTTAACGCTACAAACCATTTTCTACTTAACTGCTATTAGAAAGGTCCAAATAAGACTTAAAGTCAATTTTTTTATCGGGAAATGACATTCTTTATAAGCATTTTAAGGCTCTATCAGCTCCCCTCAATTATAAATACAATATCGCGTGCGAAGTAGTATGCTTCACCAGTTAGAATTGATGGGCATAAAACCCTCATCAGTCAAATCTAATCTTACACAAGATGAATGGAGAAACGAAGAATTAAGCCGAAAAGAAGGTAGACTATCCTCTAACGGCACTGTAATTGTAAACACAGGAATATACACTGGTAGATCGCCTAATGATAGATTTATTGTTAAAAATAAAGAAACTGACAAATTAATTGATTGGGGTGACGTAAATCTTCCATTAAGTGAAGAATCTTTTGAAGTTTTAGAGAGTGCTGTCAAAAAGGAAATGGAACAAAAGGATTTATTTGTTTTTGATGGATACGCTGGAGCTGATGAAAGATACCGGTTACCATTGAGAGTTGTAACGATGATGGCATGGCAAGGTCATTTCTCACACAATATGTTCATTCGACCTACTGAAAATGAATTGGAAGGATTTGAGCCCGAATTTACTATACTTAATGCATCATCTACAAACATTGATAACTGGAAAGAATTAGGATTAAACTCAAAAGTTTTCATCGTACTTAATCTTAAGAAAAAAATGGCTATAATAGGAGGTACAGAATACGGAGGTGAAATAAAGAAATCGATATTCTCAGCTTTAAATTTTTATCTTCCAATTAAAGGCGTAATGCCAATGCATTGCTCTGCCAATATAGGTAAAGATGAAGACTCAGCTTTATTTTTCGGACTCAGTGGAACAGGTAAAACTACTCTTTCTACCGACCCTAATCGCAGATTAATTGGAGACGATGAGCACGGTTGGTCTGACGAGGGAATTTTTAATTTTGAAGGTGGATGTTATGCAAAAACTATTAAATTAAATCCATCTAAAGAACCTGATATTTTTAAAGCAATAAAGCCTGGGGCTTTACTTGAAAATGTCATCACTGATGAAGACGGCGTGGTTGACTTTGACGATGGAACAATAACTGAGAATACACGTGTGTCATATCCTATTAACCATATTGAAAATATAGAACCTTCGGAAAAAGGAGGACATCCACGGAATGTAATTTTTCTCACGTGTGATGCATTCGGAGTTTTACCACCTATTTCTAAGCTAACTCCAGAAATGGCAATGTATCACTTTTTAAGTGGCTATACTGCAAAAGTAGCAGGTACCGAACGTGGAATTACTGAACCTGTAGCTACTTTTTCAACTTGTTTCGGCGCTCCATTTATGCCGCAATACCCTACTACATATGCTAAGCTTTTAGGTGAAAAACTAAAGAAACACAATGCACAAGCTTGGTTAGTGAATACCGGATGGAGTGGTGGTGCTTATGGAACTGGAGAAAGAATTGACTTGCCTATTACTAGAAGAATGCTAACTTCAATTCTAGAGGGGGAATTAGAAAATACTGATTTTATTCCTGATCCTAACTTTAAGATTTTAGTACCTGCCAAAGTGCCTGGAGTTGATTCTAATATCCTAAATCCTAGGAATACTTGGAATGATAAAGAATCATACGATGCCAAAGCTAATGAATTAATAGCTCTTTTCAAAAATAATTTCATTAAATATGAAAGCTTTGGTGATTATTCAAAAGCAGGTCCTGATTAAAGATACTCAGAAACTAAATCTCTCTCAGATACTAATTCATCATTAGTAATGGCCAGTGCTTTTTTTGCAAAATCATCATGCTGGTAATTATCAACTACCTCAAATTTACCTGGTGAAACTGTTCGTACAGGCATACCTGCCCACACCCCTTTTGCAAATCCGTATTGCCCTTCACTACAAACTACAATTGAATGTATTTCATCGCTTACTGTGTAGAGACTTTGAACATGATTAATCAAGGCATTCGCTGCTGAAGCTGCGCTTGAAAGTCCTCTGGCCTTAATTATTGCTGCACCTCTCTTACCTACAGCTGGTATGTATTCACTTTTCAGCCAGTTTTCATCACCGATGCTATTTACCGCGGATTCGCCTGAAATTAAGGTGTTTGAATAATCTGGAAACATTGTAGGACTATGGTTTCCAAATATAGCAAGGCCTCTTACCTTCTCAATAAGCACGCCTGCTTTTTTGGCTAACATAGATACTGCTCTATTTTGATCTAATCTAGTCATTGCTGTGAATCTACTGTTATCAAAGCGATCTGATTGTGAGGCCGCAATCATGCAATTTGTATTACAAGGATTTCCAACTACTACTACTCTACAATCATCTGCTGCATTTTCAGCAATTGCCTTACCTTGTCCAACAAAAATCTTTCCATTATCTTTCAACAAATCTGAACGCTCCATACCTGGACCTCTAGGTTTACTACCAACTAAAAGACAAAGATTTGCATCTTTGAAAGCTTCTTCAGGATTAGAAGTCACGACAATCTCATCCAATAAAGGGAAAGCACAATCATCTAACTCCATTGCAACTCCTCTTAGTGCTTCTAACGCAGGTGGAATTTCCAAAAGTTGTAAAGTAACTTTGGCATCTGAGCCAAACATTTCCCCTGCTGCAATTCTAGGAAGTAAACTATAGCCTATTTGCCCTGCAGCTCCTGTCACTGCAATACGTATAGTATTCATAACATACCTTACTAAATGGGGATGATAAAACTAACACCTTAATAGCCTAAATGTCCAAAACCCTTTTAGAGTGGTGACTTCGTGTAAAAATATGAGTATGCCAATAACTGACGTGAAGAAATATGACATAAACAGAAGGATATATTTGCCTAAATGGGTTGAAGAAGATTTAGACCTTGTTCCTGGTGAGTGCTATGTAACTTTCATTCAAAGAGGAGAAAACATAGTAATTAAGAAAGTCAGCATTAGTATAGACTAAAGAGTTTCTTTCAGCCACTTTAAGTCGCTTTGATACAACATTCTTATATCTTTAATGTCCAGATGTAACATAGCTAGCCTTTCTAAACCTAAACCCCAAGCGAGAACTGGGCAATCAATTCCAAATGGAGCTGTTACTTCAGGTCTGAATATTCCAGCCCCACCCAATTCAAGCCACTTATCTCCAAATTTAACTTCTACCTCCAAAGAAGGCTCAGTATACGGGAAATAAGCTGGACGAACTCTAACATTATTGAAACCCATCCTCCTGTAAAACTCTTTCAATACTCCGATTAGCATCCCAAAATTAGCGTCAGGCTCTACAATTATTCCTTCAACTTGTGTAAATTCAGGTAAATGAGTTGAATCTAAAGCCTCTCTTCTAAAAACTCTACCTACACTGAAAACTCTAGCCGGAGGTGTTGGATTTTCTGCTAAATATCTAATAGTTCCTACTGTGGTATGTGTTCTAAGGAGTGCTTGTTGTGCAGCCTCTTTGCTCCAATCAGTACCCCATCCTTTAGAGCCTGTTTTTCCTCCATCTTCATGAATCTTCTTAACTGCATCAAGTATCTCTTTTTCATTAATAACAAAAGAAGCCGGTTCCGATAGGTAAAAAGTATCTTGTAGTTCCCGGGCAGGGTGATCTTGAGGAATAAACAAAGCATCCATATTCCAGAATGCAGATTCAACATAATCTCCCTCAATCTCGGTAAAACCCATTTGCAAAAAAATACTCCGAATTTCTTCTGTAAATCTAGTTAATGGGTGAAGTGTAGAAAAATTACTAGCTTCAACTTTATCTTCAACACCATATCTTTGAAATGATCTATCTTTCCATTCACCTGATTGGATCAAATCAGGAGTGATATCACCAATTAAATTTTCATCTAAACTGTCTAAACTAAAATTATTACCTTCATCTGTAAGAGAAAAAGTTCTTTCAACTTCTTCCTTAACATTTAACAATTTTCTTCCTTTCAATAAATTAAGTGCATCCTGATCAATTTCTTTTTCGGATAAAGAAGATTTACTAAGTCTTACAAGTAAAGGCTCATCAGAAGTTTCATCCACATTTCCAGTTGGGATTAATTTTAATCCTTCGTCTGTTTTTTCCAAGTCCGCAAACCTTTTCCTTTTCAACCAACCTATAACCACCTTACTCTCATCATCATGAAGAGGTAACTCAGATAACAGTGACTCTCCTGCTTGATTAAGCCATTCTACCGCGCGCCTTTCTGGTAAGCCTTGCTCTGCGTATCTTTTACCCTCTTCGTTTGTAAAGTAGAACTTATTTGAGGATTCCGAAATATTGACTAACCCTTTACTCCTCAACCATGAAGCTGCAGACATAGTTTCCTTTTCACCAAGGTTTGACTCCATGGAAGCTGCTTCTGGCGAAAGTGTTCCGTTCTTGAGAACCTTAAGCAATTTTACTTCATTTATAGATAAGTCCACAATAAGGTATAGATAGGGTGTTTATTAATTTGTTCTAAATCCAGATTTTTCTAATTCTCTTACAACTTCTTTAAAAACAAAATCTGCTTCTTTGTTAGTAGTATTAATTACAATGTCGTAGCCATCTAAATTACCATAATCAAAGCCATACAAAGAAGAGTATCTAGCCCTATCATCGTTATCTCTATCTTGATTTTCTATAAATCTTTCAACTACATCATCACTTTCAGCTAATCCTAAATTAAAAATTTCATCTTTCAACGATTCTAAACTATCATAAACCATATCTGGAACATTTTCCAAACCCTTACTATATGCATCTTCACCTATCTCTCTACGAAGAAATCTAAGTGCTTGATCTCTTATTGAACACTGAAAATATATGCGAACTATATTTTTCTTGCCAAGATTTTCCATAAAACTTCCCATGTAGGCAGGTTGTCTTCCTTCAATAACTCCGAGATTTGTTCTAATATTTTCTCCCGAAATCATTTCACATGTTTTATAATCAATTTCAACGTCGATACCTCTTTCTGTCAGTAATAGCTTAGCTTGCTCTGCTACAGTAATGCCCCTCTTTGCAGCTACTTCACGAAACAAGTTCCCTACTGAATGGAATGTGCCGCTGAAGTAATTAGCCAAATTTTTAGCTTGTGTTGATTTACCGGTTAACTGATCACCAGCAATCAAAATCATAGGCTTCTCGTTTATGGAATTCCTAAGCTTATCAACAGAATCGAGTCCAATGTAGTTTTTGAAAGCTGTTTCTATTCCGCTAATATATTCCACAATCTAATTCGTTACTAGTACTATTTACCTGTTTTGATTAGCATTCAAATGTTGATTCCAAATGCCCAGTAAGAGGGTCACCAAAGTCAATGACTCTCCCATCCCAATCTTCTTCTGCTACTAAGGCTATTAAGCTGTTAGGCGCTTCATCGATAACTTTCCAGCCTAATTCTGCTGCCAGACTATTAGAAAATGAAAGGACTTCATCATATGTCAACATATTATCTTGGCTCAAACGCTCACGAGCTGGACCTAAATGCATATATGATTTTACTTCTATCATGACTCTTTCTCCTGCCATTTTAATTAATTTAGCATAGCCTGCAACATCGAAGTCGTTCCAACCTTTTACAACAGTCATTCTTAGAACTTTACGTGTTTCTAGACCATCCATCAAAGCTAGGGTCCCTTTAATCTTATCCCAGAAATTAGGTACTAGTGGCACATCAATCTTCTTCCAAGTACGTTCGTCTGGAGCATCTAATGACATGTACAGTTGAGTAGGTAAAGAATCTTCATCTCTAAGCCTTTCAATCATTTCTGGGTGCAATCCATTAGTTACTAAAAATGAAGAAATTTTACGGCTCCTTAATTCGCGGAGCATTTCAGGCAGCCTATTGTAAAGAGTTGGTTCTCCAGTTAAGGAAATAGCAAAATGACGAACCGTTTTAGACTCAAGTACTTTTTGCTGATCAACGTTTGGATTTCCCCCAAAACCTGAAAGCTTTCGCAAATGTCCTTCAATTGAGCCCTGTACAATGTCAGCAGGATCATCCTTGGCGTATTCCATCAAATCTTGTTTACCTGAAAACATTTCATTAACTCGCCAACAGTACACACATTTTTGATCACAAGCTACAGCTGCAGGAGTCATTTGTGTACATTGGTGAGATCTAATTCCATAAAACTTTTGCTTGTAACATCCACCTTCTGATCCTTTTATAGATTTTTTGGTCCATCCACATATTTCAACTGCTGAGTGATTTCCAACAATTTCATATGATGCCTTTTCAAGTGCTTCCTTGTATTCGTCTGTAAAAAGAAGATTACTCTCCTCGCCATCAGGTTCTCGCAAATTTTCTTTAGGTATTTTATCAATATTTTTATCTTTAGAACTGGTTTCCATCATACTTCAACAATCTCCCTAATATTTTCTAACTCCCACATGTAATATGTAAAGGTAATCGTATAATCTACAGAATCATTCAGTGCAATTGAGCCAATGCTTTCTGAGGTGTAGGTAAACTTTCCACCTAACCATTCTCCGGACGTTTCATATGATTTAACGAAATCATCTGGGCTATCGGCAGTGTCTGAAACTATTTCTGGGAGCTGATTAACGAGCCAAGTTGTTACTATTGTGCCACCGTTGCCACCATCGTTTTGAGATTGACCTGCCGTATCGTTCTGCGAAGAAACATCAAATGTCACTTGACGCCCGCCGCCTGCTCCTCCGTTTGCGTCCCAAGCAACCTGAATGTCAACATGCGAAATACGTAAATTAGAGATTAGATCCCAATCGACATCGTCAACAACATAACCAAACTCAATGAACTCTCCTTCACTATTTAATGTACCTGAAATAGTAGTGCCAGAAACTTCAGAAAGACTTACATCTGCAGTAAATGCCTTCGTCCCACCTAATTCGGATACCATTATTGAGTTCGCTGCTGAGGAAAAGGTAACCATTAGCATCAGTATGATAATTATGAAGCCAACAGTTCCGGAAACTATCCTTCCAGTTACTGTAAAACCCAATTTAACTGAGCCTAGGTGATACAATTCTTTATTGTTATATTTTTCAAAGCTGGAAAGCTTTTCTGACAATTTATCTCCTATACTCATTGAGCTGCTAGTGTCTTGCCTTTATTTAGCTTTCAGTTCAAACTATGAACAGCCTGTGGTAGAACCACAGCTTACACATTTAAGACAGCTACCGTTAGATACTAAAGTGAATTGACCGCATTCAGGACATGGATCACCTTCATAGCCATACTTTTCAGCTTCTTTCACAAGCGCATTATCCCCAGAAATCATAGGTGCATTTTCTGTAGATAAATCCGTTACTGTTGATTGAAAAGCGCTTGAATCACTGGATGAAGTGGCCATATCGTCTAAAGTTAGTTGAATTTCGTGGCCATCTGTAGCTTCACCTGCTGGAGTAAGGCCTGAATTCAAATTTTGCTCTGTTTCAGCTTCACCTTCGCTTCTAACTATATCTGGCTTCAAATCTTCTGGCTTAACGTGGGAAAGATCATTTCTATCCAAATAGTTAACTGCTAAATCTCTGAAAATATAATCTAAAATACTGGTTGACATTTTAATACGTTCATTTCCAATAACCGGACCGTTAGGCTCGAATCTAGTAAAAACAAATGCATCAACAAATTCCTTTAGAGGTACACCGTGCTGTAAACCAAGACTTACTGCAATAGCAAAAGCATTTGTTAAAGCCTTGAAAGCCGCACCTTCTTTATGCATGTCAATGAAGACTTCTCCCAATGTACCATCGTCGTACTCACCAGTATGTAAGTAAACGTTATGGCCTCCTATCTTTGCCTTTTGAATATACCCTTTTCTTTTATTAGGCAATTTTCTTCTTTGAGCAATATAGCGAGTAACTATTTTGCTTGCAAGAGGAATTGCATCTGGAGTTGGAAGGGCTTTAGCCATGGTTTCCACGGCTTGCTCGGTGCTAACCATGGTCTCGGACATCATTTCTTCTTCATCAATATCCACTTTCAACACAGTTCCAGACATAAGAGGTTGACTTAATTTTGAACCGTCTCTGTAAAGTGCATTAGCTTTAATCATTGCTCTCCAAGAATCCATGTAAACTTGCTTAATGTCTTCAATCGTAGATTCGTGAGGCATATTGATTGTTTTTGATATAGCTCCAGAAATGAAAGGTTGAGCTGCAGCCATCATATTGATATGAGCACTCCAGCCAATGAATCGTGTTCCATATTGACCACATTTATTTGCACAATCGAAAACTGCTAAATCACTATCTTTTATGTGAGGTGCTCCCTCTATAGTTAACCTACCAAAAATGAAATCATTGGCTTCATTAATTTGCTCTTTTGTGTAACCTAAATGTTCTAACAAATCAAAGTTCCAGTTGTCCAAGAATTCTTCCTTAACTCTTAATTTTTCTACACAGAATTCTGTGCCTACCATGGATGGTGTTACAAGTAACCCTACAGATGTGAAACTACTTATTTGAGATTCTAGTGAATCAATTATATCATTAGTTAAGCCTTTACGTATTAGTGATTCTCTGTTAATACCTGGAGCCTCAGAAAAGGTTCCTGTACCTATAACGTAATCAACTATTTCTTTTGATTGCACTGAGTCATATCCTAATCTATCTAGCGCAACCGGAACTGACTGATTAATTATCCTGAGCATACCTCCACCAGCAAGAGTCTTAAACTTTACAAGTGCAAAGTCTGGTTCTATACCTGTAGTGTCACAATCCATTACTATGCCAATAGTTCCAGTTGGTGCAATTACCGTAGCTTGGGCATTTCTAAAGCCATGTTTTTCTCCTTCGGAGACTACTTGATCCCAGCAATTCTGTGCTGCTGAAAGTAAATACTCAGGGCAATAGTTAGAATCGATGCCTCTCGGAGTTACGGTAAGACCTTCGTACTCCTTAGAAGGGACATTGTATGCTGCTCTTCTATGATTTCTCATAACTCTTAACATATTATCCTTGTTTTGCTCGTATCTTGGGAATGGACCTTGTACTGAAGACATTTCTGCGCTTGCAGCATATGAAACTCCTCCCAAAATAGACGTAAGCGCTCCGCAAATTGCTGTAGCTCTGTTATCGTCATATGGAATACCCATGCGCATTAACAAAGAACCAATATTAGCATAACCTAATCCTAATGTCCTATAATCATAACTTCGTTGAGCAATAGCTTCCGAAGGAAATTGTGCCATTAATACTGAAATCTCTAGTGCCACAGTCCATAACCTTATTGCGTGACTATATTTTTCAGTGTCGAACTTAGTAGTTTCATCGTCATAGAATTTAACTAAATTAAGACTTGCAAGATTACAGGCTGTGTCATCCAAAAACATGTACTCAGAACAAGGATTACTACCGTTGATTGGGCCATCTGGTGAGCATGTGTGCCACTCATTAATGGTAGTATCATATTGCAATCCTGGGTCTGCACAAGACCATGCGGCTCTAGATATCTTATCCCATAATTCATTAGCTGGAATGGATTTACATGGTGCTGGATCTCTGGACTCCTCTTTAGCATCATCTAATTCAGTTCTCCAGTATAAATTCCAGTCGCCTTCGTCAAGAACTGCTTGCATGAAGTCATTACTAACCCTAACTGAATTATTACTATTTTGACCTGAAACTGTAGAATAAGCATCACCTTCCCAAGAAGTATCATATGTTTCAATGTCCATATGAGTGTAACCTTGTTCACCTAGTTCAAGAACTCTTGCAGATTATGTTTTCAGGAACATAAGCTTGCATAGCAACACTAATTGCTTTAGCTAAAGACCTGTTTTTCCCTTGATCAAATTTAAGAATCTTCCTCAGGGTGGGCTTGTATTGCGGCCAGAATTTCATTTGCATGGTTTTGAAGATGCTGTGAACCTGAAACTAGTGCAGCAACCTTCTCTTCTTCTGTTAATTTCCAATCAATGAATGCTTCTATATCTGGATGGTCCATATCCAAACTAACCATTTTAGCAGCTCTACGTGTTGTGCCTCCAGATTTTATTGCACCTGCAGCACGGTCACCTATTCGCAAAAAAGACATAAGTCCAGAAGACATACCACCACCAGAAAGTGGCTCTCCATCTCCCCTTATCTTTGAAAAATTACTACCAGTTCCAGATCCAAATTTAAACAGACGAGCTTCACGCGTCCAAAGATACCATAACTTCCACCCTCATTAACTAAATCATCTGAAACAGATTAGAAATAAAACCAAGTCATGAGGTTGTGGATGCTCATAGTGCATTCACTGAACGCTCTAAATCACCAGTCTTCGGATTAACAAAGTAATGTCCTTGGGCTGGGCCTTCGATACCATAAGCCCAGTTGAGACCTGTGTTAAACCACTGGGGCGAATTGGGAGAAACCATTTGGAATGCAAGCATATAACACATTTCATCAAAATATGCTTTTGCGTCTTCTTCGCTAGCGAAATAGCCGTGCTTCCAACCCCAATAAGTCCATGTTCCAGCTAAACGTCTAAAAGTTTGCTTACCATCAATTTCCTCACCAAATTTTTCCCCTTCACTAAGATTCTCCATAGATTTGAGATCTGGAACGCTTCGCTGAAGCCAAGACGGAACTGCTTTTTCCTTAACTTTTCTGAGTTTTTTAGGAATTCCAGCTTTTCTAAGATATTTTTGAGCAAGAACATTAGCCGCAACTTGACTGTAGTTATCTGGAAGATTAACATCTTTCATTGAAAAGGCAACACTTCCATCAAAGTTTCTTATTTCAACATCTCTTTTTGACCAGGACAATTTATCAAAAGGATCTTTTCCACTTTCAGTGAAATGTCTAGATATATTTAATGCATTAGCTTTGGCTGGCAACTAGGCCACCCCCCAAGGTGGCAGAAATGACTCATCATTTACAAAAATTTGATTTAATTTCATGATTTTCTACCATTAAGCAACCTTATAATAAGTATTTCATACGTTTAAAAAAAAATCAAAAAGTTCCATTTTTAGTAGTACGTCTACTACAAAAATGAACAAAAAAGAGTAGAACCTGTCAAAAAACAAGTGTTGGTTCCACAAATTTAATGATAAAAACTGTTAAAAATAAGTATACGTTAAATGACGTAATAATTAAATTATAAAAAATCATCGAGAGCCAATTGTTTCGCGCCAATCTAGGCCTACTGTTCTAAGCCCTATTTTGCAAACCGGAGGAAATACTCTTTTGTGTATTGAGGCTTGAATCAAACCCTTAATCTTATCGATCTTTTCAATAGAAATTCCAGTCTTTTCGTTGACTTGGGAAGCTGAATGGAATCTTTCTAATTCAAACAGCACGCCATCAAGTTCCTCGTAAGTAAAACCAAGTTCATGCTCATCCGTTTGGTCTGGCCACAATTCTGCCGTTGGTTTGCGAACTAAAATTTCATATGGAATGTCTAAAATTTTACCTAACTCAAATACTTGGGTTTTGTACAAATCTCCAATCGGAAGAAAATCGGTACCTCCATCTCCCCACTTAGTCCAATATCCTATCAAAAGTTCAGATTTATTAGAAGTGCCAATGACTAAAGAATTTGATGAAAAACCTGCCCCGTAGAGCAGTGACATTCGTATCCTTGAATGTAGGTTTCCTTCAGACAACTGCTCAGAAAATAAGGAAGAATTAGCTTTGTAAGATGAAACTATGTCACTTATGTCTATCAATTTAGTATCTACACTTAGAGATTTTGCATGACTCGTTGCTAAATCAACAGATTCTGTTACAGTAAAAGGCATAATCAAACCAGTTACTTTATCTGAACCTAATGCCTTAACTGCTAAAGAAAGTGTTACTGCTGAATCTATACCGCCTGATAGCCCAAGAACAACGCCACCAGAATTTGCATCACTAACTCTAGTTCTAATGAAATTAGTTACTATGCCCAAAGTATCTGGTGGTACATTCACAATTTACGAAAAAGAAGGGACTAATTTAAATTTGACAATATTATATTATTACGTGGGATCCTCTAGAGTCGACCTGCAGGCATGCAAGCTTGAGTATTC